>OCAL01000060.1_pt1 | contig 75758 bp, 66 predicted proteins | sample 1477141 | NCBI WGS metagenome assembly OCAL01 (sample SAMEA2580295, study PRJEB22360) | human gut metagenome | biome: human gut; feature: human-associated habitat; material: faeces | place: Denmark | collected 2008/2010
AATTCATCCGATTTAAACTTCAGCACCAACTTTGTCTACCGTCTGGGGAACAAACCTGCGGATCAGGTTTGTTCCATTATCATTATTGAACAGAATTTTCACACCGTAAGCGGCATGATTCATCGTGTCCGTAAGAAAGCTGTCGAAGCGTTTTAACTGCTCAAAACGTCCGATATCATGCAGCAGGCCGATTATTTTTGCGAGTGTGGTATCTTCCTCAGATAACTGCATACGGGATGAAATGTCAGTACTTTCTTTTACAATGCCGTAAGTGTGTACGATTTTTAAACGGATTTTGTCATTGTGATTGTCATAGTCTTTTAAATAATTGTTGAATTGTTGTCGGGCAGTATAATAATCCATAGAATTTGTATTCTCATTGCACATTGTTTTGTTGTTTTTGGGTGTTGTCCCATTATAGGGAGCATGCTATTTAAGATGATATGCTCCCCTTTGTGTTTCTTTTATCTTTCGTCCTTAAGATATGCATTTCGAAGAGATTCTAGTTCTAAATGAGTATTGGTAATGGCTTGTTGAATATCAATTTTACAATCTAACAATTTATATATCCAATCACAAACAACAGCATCAATTTCGTATTGAGGGATCACTTTATTATTAGCTAATTTTGGCGGGATTGTAGGCCTGGTATATTTATAAATAGAATGATATAAAGAAAGCCAAGGATACAATTCTGTTAATTCATCATTGGTATAGGTACTATTTAGTGCGGAAAGCCCGCCTAATAAAGAGGAATAGTTTGTGATCTGTTCATCACAAGTCCATTTAATAAATTCAAAAGCTTCCTCTTTTTTATTAGAGTGACTATTGATACCAAGACCCCAACCACCAAGCAAAGGAGATCGACCAGGAATTAAGTGATAACCTATCGAGCCGACGATACTATTTTTCCTCAAGTCAGTAACATCGGATAAAAATGATGGGTATGAGATAAGCATTGCAGTCTCTCCATTTAGAAAATCTTCGACAACACTAATATCTGTAGCAGTTCTATAATCCGGTTTTGCATTTTTTATAGATCTAACAAAGTTGATATATGCTTTTAACGAATGATCTGAGTCTAAACAAACATTTCCATGCTGATTGAAAAGACTGCCGCCATATGATCTGAGACGCATATATATTTCGGGAGTTAAGCATTCACTATAGGCAGTCGGTATGGAAGTTCCATATGAAATTGCAGAGGTTTTGTTTGTAAAGAAATCAGCAATTGTATTAAATTCTTTCAACGTACTGGGTGGACGAAGCGAAATATTATTTTCTCTTTCATAATCATTTTTTAATGCCGGATTTTCAAATAAATCTTTTCTGTAATAAAAAACTTGTGGAGTATACATAAAAGGAATACCGTAATAACGTCCATTAAAAATACTGTAATGCTTCAAACAGTTAGGAAGAAAGATGTCAGGATTAATGGAATTGAATTGAGTAGTTATATCTTCTAATATCTGTTCGGAGGCAAGAGAAGGAAGCCAGGGAATATCATACATAAATACGTCATAAGGCTTCCCATTGTTTGAACGGTATTTTTCCACAATGGTTTCATACAAGTGGTGATGTGGAAGAATCGTTACATTTGCGTGAATACCTGTTTTGTTTTCGAAGTTTTTTAATAAACTTAGCAGAGAGTGAACTTGAGAAGTATCAAGCATCAAAACACGAATTGTTTCTTTAAACTCTTTTTTTTCTCTGCTGCTAATCTGTAATTTGTCACATGAATTATTTCTATAATTGTAAAATTTTCCACCGCTTAAAATAATTTTTTCAGTCTCTTTTGTTAAAGGCGACTGGAGTTGCTCTAAGAGAAGTTTAGAAGCCAACTGACCAAGTTTCATTGCAGGGCGCACAGTAGATGCAGAGGAAAAGGAATGTGTATGAAGGTTCCAGTGCTCTTCACCCAAAGTGAAAACAGGAATATTATCTGTTGTATACCCCAGTATTTTGATACCTTCAATAATTCCAGCAGCTAAAGATTCGGAAGTTGTAACAATTACTTGTGGAATTTTTGATCGAAGAAGACGAATGGTTTTTCTGAAAGCATCTTCTTTACTCATATCTGTTTGAAAAAAAGCATATGCAGGTGGTGATAAATTATAGTTTTTAAAGGCATCACAAAACCCACGTATGCATTCAAACTCACAACTATAGCTTTCTGGACCCGACATGAGATAAATATCAGTAAAACCAGATTGCAACAAGGATTCTATCATGTTTCTCAAAAGGATTCTATTATTGAAAGAAACAAAATTAGCATCCAAACTGTGAATGTTCCTATCAATTAAAACAAGAGGAATATTCTTAGATGTAAAATTATCATAATAGAATTTCCAATTCATGGGTTGACAGGAAACTAAAATCAATCCACATACTTGTTTTTTTAATAAATTATGAACAATGTTTTTTTCAAATTCAGGTATATTTTCAGAAAAATCTAGATTCAAATAGTAATTTGTATTCTGAAAATATGATTTGATTCCTTGGAAGAGCTGCACGTAATAACTATCATTCAAACTAGGTAAAATCACACCAATATCTGTATTTATTTTAGATTTTAAATTTTTGGCATTTAGATTTATGGAATAGTGAAGCTCATTAACGGCATCCTGTATTTTTTTTGAAATTTCTTTACTGACAGGTTTGGTATTATTTAAATAGTTTGAGACGGTAGCGATAGAAACGCCAGCTAGATTTGCAACATCTTTGAGAGTCGCCATAATCGTGCCCCCTTCCTTGAATTAAAAATATTTATACGCTTAACAAGAAAATTAACTAACTTTTTTTCAAAATACCATAAAAGTGTGAAAAAGTAAATCGAATACAAGAAAATATTGTTAAAATTAAACGTTTAAATTTAATAGAAAGAAAATTTAAATCAAAGTATTGAATTGATCGAACTTAATATATAGAATGAAGATAAAGTTAAGCAAGAAAATTATTATTGAAGGAGGAAGAAAGTTATGAAAAAAAGATTTCTTGCAATGTTACTGGCAGGAGCAATGGTTATGGGACTTGTTGGATGTGGAAGTTCAGAAAGTCCGAAGGAAACAACAGATGAAAAAACTGGTGCGGAAAAGTTAAAAATTGGAGTTTCCATTATGGAATTAACGGCGTATCCATGGTTCCAGGGAGTTGTAGATGGATGTAATCAGTGGGCAGAGGAAAATGCAGCAAACAAAGGCGTAGAAATCAAATTTGATTTTGAAGATTCCCATTCAGATGTACAGACAATGTTGACAAACCTGGATAATATGCAGGTTGCAGGTTGTAATGGTATTATTCTTTTTCCGGCGGATGCCTCTTCTGCTATCCCAACAATGAAAGAATGTGTAAATAATGAAATTCCTGTTATTGTTGGTGATTATGTTCAAGAACCGGCATCTGAAAGTGATGTAGTTTGGTCTACGTTTGTAGGACATGACATGAAGGCTTTAGGCAGGAAGGCTGGAGAGACAGCAGTTGCTTATCTGGATACTCTTGGAAAAGATGATCCCGTTTGTTTATTTATTTCAAGACCAACATCAGGAAAAGCTTCTTCGGACAGATTTGATGGCTTTAAGGAAATTGTATTAGAGTCATATCCAAATGCAAAGATTATTGAAGAAGGAGATACTGGAGCAGGAACAAGGGATTCAGCTCAGACATTAATGGAAAATGTTCTCCAGAGAGAATCTGTAATAGATGTAGTATGTGGACATAATGATGCAGAAGTAGTTGGAGCATATAATGCTGCAGTCGCACAGGGAAGAGAAGAAATTAAATTTATTGGTATTGCTGGAGATAAAGACGTATTAGGATGGCTTGAAGAAGGAAATGAAGCATGGTTGGGAGAAGTTCTTCAGGATCCTGTAGTATTAGGATATCAGGCAACAGATGCAATGATTAAAGTTTTAATGGATAAGGAAGAACTACCAGAGAAATATGATTTGCCAGATCCAGAAGTTATCACAAAGGAAAACATCAAAGATTATGATTGGAAGAACTGGAAATGGCTCGGCTAAAAGTGAGTTGAAAACAGTAACTGGCGATATAGTCAGACTCGCCAGTTACTTAGAATAATGGAGGGATGTTGTGTGATTGATTTGCTACCAGAACCAAAAGTTGTACACGAAGATGGAAATAAAACAAAGAAATTTAAAAATTTGTGGCTAAAATCGGAACAAGGAATTTCCGAAGAGCTGATTACATTATCAAGAGAACGTTTTTGGAATTATCAAGAAGTTAAAATAAATGAAACGGAAGAAAATATTTTAGAAGTAATGCTGGTTGATTCTCTGGATAATATTGATTCGGATCAGAAAAAATTATTTCAAGAACAAGGATATGACATAAATATCAGCAAAGAAAATGTGATACTTCGTTATGAAAACAGAGTTGGTTTTTTGAATGGAATGACTACTTTGAAGCAATTGTTGGAGAAGAGTAAAGATTCATTTGTTTTACCAATATGTCACATTACAGATTGGCCATCATTAGAAGTGAGGGCTATTGCACAGACATTTTCCTGGTATGCAGGATATGGAAGATTTGGATTTGATAGTCAGTTATGGGGATTTGAAGAGTGGAAACAATATTTGAATATTTGTCTGGACAATAAAATTAATCAGTTTAATTTGGTTATGTATGGATATTGGCCATTTGAAATGAAAAAATATCCAGAGACAGTATTCCGAAATGTGCCAATTAAAATTTGGAATGCAGAGAATAGACGATGGTTAACAGTGAGATATACACATCCTAATTTAGAGGAACCATTTTTGCAGAAGTTTATTGAATTATCTCATAGATACGGAGTGAAAATTTTTGCTTATGTGGGTTTGAATTCATACAATGGAGGATTTACGATCAAACATCCGGAAGCAAGAATGAAACCGCCAAAAGATAGCGATTTTAGGAATGATTTTGATTCGCTTTGTTTAAGTTATCCGGGTAATGTGGAGTATATTGTAGAATCTATGAAAGAGATTGCAAAGATTGGATTTGATGGATATACATTAGAAGAAAGTGAAGAGGGATTTTGGTTTTGTGAATGCGATGATTGTAAAAAGAGATGGCATGCAATTTCAAATAGTCCGGGAGAAGCAAAGCATAAAGCAAATATGTGGCTGCTGAAAAAAATTTATGACGAGGTCAGAAATATCAATAAAGATGCGGTCATTGGAATTAGGGCATTTAGACAGCCTCCGCTTGAAAAAGATCCTATGTTTTTAAAAGAATGTGTGGATTCAATGCCAGAGGATATCATGCTGTTTTGGGCACCAGGTTTGTATGTACCAGAGAGTGAGTTTGAAAAATGGTGTGACGCATTTGGAAGAGATCGAATATGGGCACGGGATACAGAATCCAATTCAATTACTTCTACAATGGGAAGATTGTATCGAACATTTAAAAGCAATGTGATCCGTTACGAAGATGAGACAAATGAACAGGTCATTGAAACTGATATCAGGCAGCATAGAGGAAGCGTAAAAATGGGAGTTCATGGTATCAATGGTTTTATGTTTGAATGGTATGGTTTATTTATGCATTTGTTTGCTCACGGTAATTATGGATGGGGCTCTCAGATGGACAATGAGGAATTTTACCATATGGCATGTAAACAGAATTTTGGAGATTTAGGAGAAACTGTTTTATATGTTATGAAAAATATGGTTACTATACATGAAAGTCAGATTCCATTGTATACAACACCATTTCCATTCCAGAAAAATAAAATGCAACAAGATGATATACCAGCAATTTTGAAAGCAAAGCAGAATCATGAAAATATTTTAAGTAAGATAAAGATGTTACAAAAAGAGGCGTATTTGAATGAAAAATTAAGACCTTGGCTGCCTCATTTTGATAAATTGGAAAATGCAGAACGCAGAAATGCAGTTATTTACGATATGGTGTTGGCAGCATTGGCATATGAGAAGGAAGATGATGAAGAGAAGAAAGAAAAATTGCTTGATGAAATTTTATATTACAACGAGCAAGATTTTGATATCGTAAAAGAAATGTTTTTTGACATTAATCCGGTGACAGAAACGGGTGTGGGAAGTTGTATGTTTCCGTATCATGAATTAAAAAGAATTATACATAATATGAGGCATCCAGAAGATAAAGATGAAGAGGTTATCAGCTCTGGGGTAGAAGCATTTGGGTGGTTATGGTTATAGGAAGGAGTAAATGATGGCAGAAGGTAAAATAAAAATGACTCCTTTAGTGGAAATACATGATGGCGTTATGGAATTTCCTGGTGTAAAGGCATTAGATCAGGTTAATTTTACACTAATGCCTGGGGAGTGTCATGCTTTGGTAGGGGAAAATGGAGCGGGCAAATCCACATTGTCAAAGTGTATTACAGGCGAAAACCAAATGACCAAAGGTGATTTAGTAATTAAAGGAGAAAAAATTAAGATCCCAGCATATAACGTCAGAGAATCCCAAAAAAGGGGTGTTGCAATTGTACATCAAGAGTTTACTTTGATGGGAGATATGACGGGAGTGGAAAATATTTTTGTAGGAAGATATGAAAAAAAACATGGTCATATTAATTGGAAAGCATTAGATAAGAGAGCAAAAGAATTGTTGGAGTACATGCAGTGTGATGTTAATTTAAACATTCCGGTAAAACATTTAAGAACGGCAGAGCGGCAGATTATCCAACTTGCAAAAGCCTTATTGGATGATCCTAAAATATTGATTTTTGACGAATTGACTGCTGTGCTGCAGGAGAAAGATATTGAAAATATTTTTAGAATTATATCTGTTCTTAAGGAAAAGGGCATTGGAATTATTTACATTTCACATCGATTAGAAGAAGTGTTTGAATGTTGTGATTCCTATACCGTATTATGTGATGGCAAATATATCAATTCTGGAAAAGTAAAAGATATTGATTATGATGGTCTTGTCAAAATGATTATCGGAAGAGAACTGGAAAATGTATATCCACCTATCAATGAAGAATTTGGTGATGTAATTCTTGAAGTAAGGAATTTGACAGCGCCAAAAGCTTTTAGAAATATTAATCTTCAGGTAAGGGAAGGTGAAGTTATAGGGCTGGCGGGTCTTTTAGGGGCAGGAAAGACGGAATTAGTTCAGGCAATATTTGGAAATCATAAAGTGACGGATGGCGAAATATTGATCAAAGGAAAACCAGTGAAAATTAAATCACCACAGCAGGCTATTAAGCTAGGAATGGGATTAGTTCCTGATGAAAGGCGGACATTAGGATTGGTTATGAAATTTGATATCAAAGATAATACTGTTTTACCATCTATGAAACTTTTTAGAAAAGCAGGAGTATTTCAGGATCATAAAGCAGAAATGAAAGCTGCGTATGAAATTAATGAAAAAATGAATTTAGCATATCATTCATTGTGGCAAAACGTTAAAAAATTATCTGGAGGGAATCAACAAAAGATTGTAATTGCAAAATGGATGCTTCGAGATACAGAAATTTTTCTTTTAGACGAACCAACCAGAGGAATTGATATTGGTGCTAAGTTTGAAATTTATAATCTGATCCATGAACTGACAAAACAAAAGAAGGCAGTAATATTAGTGTCACCAGAAATGGAAGAACTTATTGGACTGTGTAATCGAGTATATGTCATGTATGAGGGAGAAATTTTAGATGAAGTAGAAGGTGAAAGAAAGACTCAGGAAGTTATCATAAACAATTTGTTAGGAGTGAACGCAGAATGAATGATTACAAAGTAAAGTCAAAAAAATATAGCGGTGGTGTAAAAGCGTTATTAAGTGATTGGATGATCGTATTTTTGTTTGTTGTATTATTTGCGCTATGCTGTTTTAATGCAAATTTTAGAACAACAACGAATATCATGAATGTGTTACGTCAGGCATCATTTGTTGCAATTATTGCAATGGGAGAGTTTTTTGTAATATTGATTGGTGAAATGGATATGTCTATTTCGTCAACTATAGGTATGGTATCCATTTTTTTTGCAGGATTTTCTGTAAAAAATGGATTACCACTTGGAGTAGCATTCATATTGGTGATTTTAATGTCAGCTTTAATTGGCGTTGTAAACGGATGTCTGGTAGTATACGGAAAAATGCCATCTTTTATTGCAACACTTGTCGTAATGAATATGTTAAAAGGCATTAACTATATTTACTCAGACGGATTACCGATTTCTGGTTTATCTGAAACATTCGGAAAACTGGCTTTAGGAAAAATTGCAGGTATACCAATTGCAGTAATCCTTATGCTGATTGTTGCAGTCATTTTATATTTTTTCACTGCCCATACAGCAACCGGAAGAAGCTTCTTTGCAGTAGGCGGAAATAAAGAAGCAGCAAAATTATCTGGATTAAATGTTAAATATATTTCGATTCTTGCATTTGTAATATGTGGTGTGTTATCCGCGATTGGTGCATTGGGGCTTACATCCAGAACACAATCAGGAAATGTATCATTAGGAGATGAACTTTTATTTGATGTCATGACAATTTGTGTACTTGGCGGAACTTCTTTAACAGGCGGGAAAGGAAGAATTGCAGGAATTGTTGTTGGAGCATTATTCCTTCAAGTAATTTCTAATATCATGGTTTTGATGGGAATTAACACATATTGGCAGTGGGTTGTAAAGGGAATTATTCTTGTTGTCGTTGTATTGATTGATTCGTTTTCTAAAAAGGAGTAAAAAGTGGGGATAAATAAATTTGGTCAAATAGGGAAGTTAAAAGAAGAAAAAATAGAGGAATATGAAAGGCTCCATGCCGATGTTTGGCCAGATGTACTGAAGAAAATTTCGGAATGCAATATTAGGAATTATTCAATATTCCGATTTCAATCTTACGTATTTTCTTATTTTGAATACATAGGAAGCGACTATGAAGAAGATATGAGAAAAATGGAAGCAGATCCTGTCACAAGAGAGTGGTGGATGCATACCCATCCATGTTTTTAAAAATACAGTATGGATGAGCAAAGCGAATTCTTTCATGATATGAAACAAATTTTTAATTATGCTGGTTAAGAAAAAGGAGGTAAAAATGACATACGGTAGTAAAGTTTGGATATTTCCAGATGCAGAACTTCCACCAGAAGGGGTAAATAGTATACCAGGGCATGAGTCAATTATTATTACAAATGTCAGTGATGAAGACGCATATATTAAAATAACGCTTCTTTACACAGACAAGGAGCCTGTATCGGATTTGGAAATATGTGTAAAGGCAAGAAGAGTACGGTGTCTCAGAACAAATGAAGAAAAAGATTTTGGAAAATATACAGCAGAATTTGGAGAACAGTATGCGATTATGCTGGAAAGTAATACCCCTGTAGTTGCACAGTATGGAAGGGCAGAGCCTAGAACAGTCGCATTTTATACAACGACAGGATATTCAATTTAAAAAAGAAATTAGGAGGATAGTTAAATGTCAAATCATGGTAAAATTTTTATTCCGGATCACGAGTATAAGGAGAGAGTTGCAAGAGCGGCAAAAATATTACAGAGAGAAAAGCTGGATGTAATGATTGTTAATTCAAATGAAGCAGATTATGCAAATGCAAGATATTTTTCGGGATTTTGGCCATTGTTTGAAAGGTCAGGGGTTGCTATTTCAGCTTCTGGAGATGCCGCTTTAATGGTAGGACCAGAAAGTAGAGAATTTGCAGCAGATCGTTCTCGTTTGGAAAAAATTTTTGTATTAAAAGAATACAGGGAAAGTGCAGATCCAGCATATCCAGAGTTAAAAGCTGATACATATCAGGATGTATTTCATGCAATCGGAGTAAATGAAAAGAAATTGAGAATTGGTGTTGCCAGTTATTTGGATACTTCAGTTATTATTATGGATGGTATTAAAGCAGCCTTTCCGGAAGCAGAGATTGTAAGAGCGGATCATATAATGGTAGAATTACGGTCTATCAAATCGGTAAATGAGATTAATTGCTTACGAGAAGGATATCGAATTGCTGAACTGGCGACTCAACAGGTAATTAAAGAAATTCAGCCTGGAATGACAGAACTTCAAATGGTTGGAGTTGCAGAAAGAGTAGTATATGAGCAGGGAGCAGAATATGAAGGACTTCCTATGTATGTATTTTCAGAAGCATCGACACGACACGCAATTTCCAGATCATCATACAGAGAGTTTCAGAAAGGAGATATTGTTCAGCTGAACTTGTCGGCTAAAATCGATGGATATTCTGCAGCAATCGGATATCCAATTGTTTTAGGAAAATTGGAAGGTAAAAGAAGAGATGTAGTAATGTTTGGACTTGAAGCTCATAAATGGACACAGCAGCAGGTAAAATCAGGTGTTCCGGCTTCACAGATTGCAGAAAATTTTTATAAGTATTATGTAGATAATGGATATAAAGATAATTTTGTATATGGTCCATTGCATGGAACGGGTATGATTGAAGTCGAGGCACCATGGGTTGAAACAACATCTGATTATGCTTTGAAACCGAATATGACATTCCAGATTGATACATTTATCTCAACAGATACATTTGGGGTACGCTGGGAAAAGGGGATTGCAGTAACAGAGGATGGATGTGATGTTCTCTCTCCAGAAATTGGAAAATTGTATGAACTTGAGTTTTAAATGGTATAAACATTAAAGAAGGAGGATGTGCTATGCAATTAATTGATATGCTTTTTGATGAAATTGAAGATGCAAAACGTAGAAAAGTTCCGTTTATTATCCCAATTGGAACAATTGAATATCATGCTCATCATGCAAGTTGTGGATGCGATACAATGGTTATCAATGGAATCTTTAGGGAGCTAGAGAAAACGAAAGAAGTTGTAGTTTGTCCTCCGATTTGGTATGGAGTTGCAAGTTATGCAGTAGGAGGACCTGAAACAGGGACGATACAAGTTGATGTTGATGTATATGAACAGTACATTTACAATATATTGAAATCATTATTATATGGTGGTGTGAAAAATATATATTGTGTAGCTCATCATCAGACTGAGGAAGCTGGTTTGATGCCAATGACTTTAGCGTGTCATAAAGCCGCAAAAAAATTAACTATGGAATATATGGAAGATACTCGTGGACGTGGTTGGTGGGGAAGCAATGATTATGCCGATTACTATGAAAATCTTGGATCAGGTGATGACCCATTTTCCTATATCAAGGTAATTCCATTAATCAGTCAAGAAGCGCAGCATAAGTGTGGTGGATTTGATCATGCTGGAAAATTTGAAACTAGCTTGCTATATGCTCTTTATCCAGATCATGTCGATTTAGAAAAAACAAAAGAGAACACAGAGTGGTTTGCAGAAAGTGCGAAAGAAGCAAGCAAGGAACTGGGAGAGCATATGGTAAAATGTACGTTAGAGGCACTAGAAAAGATCATTAACTAGGATATTAGAGAAAAAAATGGAGTAAATAATCAAGCGAAGAAGCAAGTAATGCTAAAAGTAACAGATAGCATTGCTTGCTTTTGTATTGAAAGCAATTTTGAATTAAAAAATTATAAAAAACAGAAGGACTTCGTGTTATAATATTACAGACACAAATCAACGAGATACGGAGAAAATTATGCAGTTACGATACGAGATCCCGGACACATTCTGGAGTTTGTTCCGTTCGGTAAACCGGGAGATTTACATGGAGTCGCTGTTGGTGATTAATGAGGAATATCAGTACAGTAATTATTTTCTGACGAAAGAAATCTGTGTGCAGGTATTGAGTGATATGAATGCACAGAAACAGGTTTTGCTTCAGCGGGAGGAGAACGAGACGGATTTTGACATGCTGGAGACGACAGCATCCCGCATTTTACGGTGGCTTTTAAAGACCGGATGGCTGAAGAAGATCGAAGATTACAGTACGATGACCACAAATATTGTGATACCGGATTATGCGGCGGTTTTTATTGAGGCATTTGAGCGACTCACGTCCGAAGAGCTGGAAGAAACAGAATTATATATTCAGAATGTATATGCTACGCTGTTTTCCTTTCAGAATAATTCCAGAGTAAATCTGAATATGCTCAGGACGGCCCTGATCAATACAAGAAAGCTGAACAAAGCGCTGCAGGATATGCTTCATAATATGGACAAGTTTTTCGAGAGGCTTTTGGATCAGGAGTCTTACGGGGAACTTTTGCGGGAGCATCTGGACGGGTATGTGGAAGAAATTGTCAAGAAAAAGTATCATATTTTAAAAACATCAGACAATTTTTATATCTACAAGATGGACATTAAAAAATGTCTCCGGGATATGCGGGAAAATGAAGAATGGATCGAAAGCATCCGGCAGAAAGCAAAAGCAGCAGGAGATACGAAAGAGGATGTGTTAGATCTGCTGGATCTGATCGAACGGGGATTTGATGACATTGAACACAGGATCTCCAATATGGACAGAGAGCATTCCAAATATGTGCGGGCAACCGTGAGCCGGATGAATTATCTGTTAAGCGGAGAGACTGATACCAAAGGGCTGGTGGTGCAGCTTCTGAATAAAATATCTGCGCAGGAAGAACCGGAGAAGCTGCTTACGGAAGCAGGAAAACGGATGAACCTGTCTCTGTTTGAGATGATTTCCGAAAAATCATTGTATAAGAGAAGAAAGCAGAGGACAGACTTTATCAGCCAGATGGGACAGGATGAAGAATATGAAGATCTGAACCGGGAGGATGTGCTGAAGTTAAACCGGATTCAGATGCGCTACAGCAGACAGGAGATTGAGGATTTTATCGAAGAGCATATGGAAAACGAAGTGATGGACGCCGGAACACTTCATATTACAGAAGAGACAGCATTTGAAAAACTGATCCTGGCATATGACTACAGTACCAGAAAGAACAGTAAATATCGGGTATTGAATGAGGAGGAGACAGTCATCCAAAGTGGACAGTATCAATATCCGGCATTAAAATTTGTGCGAAGGAGACCGCAATGATCGAATATTACGAACAGCTTTCGGAAGAAGAGCAGGACGATATCAAACATGTGATCCAGACATTATATCGTCAGACCTTTCTTCTGGAACGAAAATTTGAAAAACGGACCGGGCGGATGGTTCCGGTCAGGGAGTACCGTGTATGCAGCAAGCACAGGGAATTTCTGGAGAAATATTTTGCAGTTGCCGGAATCACACTGCAGGAAAATCTGCATATGGGCGTCATGTACATCCAGGGAGAGACACTATGGGGAGAAAAGCTCTCCAGACTTGCCACAATCTATATTCTGGTGTTAAAGCTGATCTATGATGAGCAGATGGCAGCAGTGTCATCCAGCAGCCATATCGTGACCACTCTTGGAGCAGTGAACGGAAAAGCGGGAGAATTCCATGTGTTAAGCGGCCTGCCGTCCCCGACAGAGATGCGGAGGACCGTTGCATTTTTGAAAAAATATCAGATTGTGGAACCTGTGGATGTGATGGAGGAGCTGGATGAGAACAGCAGACTTGTTATTTATCCGTGCATCAATACAGTGCTGCTTGGAGATGATATCAGAGAACTATTAGAGACGTTCAGCGAGGAGGAAGACAGTGGAGACAAAACAGGCGTTCAAAGCGCTCTCGAAAATCTGCCTGAATAACTGGCATTACATAGACAGAAAAGTACTTACTCTTAATCAGGGAATCAATTTCTTTACCGGACATTCCGGAAGTGGAAAGTCTACAGTGATCGACGCCATGCAGATCGTACTGTACGCGAACACAGACGGAAGAGGATTTTTTAATAAGGCGGCAGCAGACGACTCTGACCGTTCTCTGATCGAATATTTAAGGGGAATGGTGAACATCGGGGAAAATAACGAATCCCAGTATTTGAGAAACCAGAATTTCTCCAGTACGATCGTTCTGGAGCTGGAGCAGACAGATACGAAAGAAAAGCAGTGCGTGGGAGTGGTATTTGATGTTGAGACAGCCACAAATGAGATCAATCGCCTGTTTTTCTGGCATAAAAGCGGGCTTCTGGAAAATCAGTACCGGGCGGATAAGCGCTGCCTGACGACATTTGAAGTCAAAGAATATCTGCAGCGGACATTTTCAAAGGAAGAGTATTATTGTGGTCCGAGCAATGAGAGATTCCGCAGACAGATGTATGACATTTATCTGGGTGGTCTGGATATCGAAAAATTTCCTCGTTTGTTCAAGCGAGCCATTCCGTTCCGTATGAATATCAAACTGGAAGATTTCGTGAAAGAATATATCTGTATGGAACAGGATATGCACATTGAAGAGCTGCAGGAAAGTGTGATGCAGTATGGAAGAATGCGCGGGAAAATCGAAGAGACCATGGAAGAAATCGGGTATCTTCAGGAGATCCGGGGTTCCTATCGGCAGTATGAAGAAAAACAGGAGGAGACGGCGTCCTGTACCTATCAGATTTCCAGGCTGGAAATCCTGCATCTGCAGAGTAAAATCCAGGAACTGAATGACCGGATGAAAGAGACACAGACAGAGATTGCGGGACAGAAAGCGAAAAAAGCCAATCTGGAAAAAGAGCAGGCAGAACTTCAGAAAGAATACGAAGCAATAATTTTGAAGATTGCGGACAGTGGTTATGCAGCCATGGAAAAAGATCTGGAGAGTCTGAACGAAGCCCTGGAACGGCTGCAGAACAGTAAGGCAAGATGGAAAAAGACTGCAGATGGTCTCAAAGAGTGGAAAGAAAAAGATGTGACGCCGAATCAGACCTTGTGGGATATTGACCGGTTTGTTTCTGGAAAGATCACGGAAGGTGAGCTGGAACGGCTGCAGACAAGTCTGACACAGATCCGGGAAGAACTGGAAGAAGAGCGTCAGGAGACAGATGCCAGACTTCGCGCGGTCAAAAAAGAAGAAAAGGCAGCACGGGAAGAATTAAAAGAGCTGAAACAGGGAAGAAAAGCCTATCCAAAAGAACTGGAAGAAGCGAGATATGAGTTGAGAAACCGGCTGCATGAGAAGTGCGGCAAGTTTGTCAATGTGCAGATTCTGGCAGATCTTCTGGATGTGCGGGACGAACGCTGGCACAATGCCATCGAAGGATATCTCGGAAACAACAAGCTGCTTCTAGTCGTGGAACCAAAGTACGCGAAAATTGCCATGGAAATCTATCAGGACATGGATAAGAAGAAATTTTTCCGGGCAGCAGTTCTGGATACAGAAAAAGTACAGGAGACAGAATGGGAAGTAAAAGAAGGAGCCCTTGCTAAGGAGCTGATTGCAAAAGAGCCGTATGTGCAGGCATACATCAATTTCTTCCTCGGAAATGTTATCAAATGTGAAAGTATCGAAGAGCTTCGTCAGAACCGGATCGGAATCACTGCAGACTGTGTGCTGTACCACAGCTTCCGTCTGCAGCATATCAATCCGGAAAATTATACGAGAAGGGCATATATCGGAGAGACCAGTATGCGTCAGAGGATCCGCCGTCTGGAAGAAAAATGTGAGAGTCTTCAGGAGGAACGGATTCCACTGCAGGAAATGCTGGAAGAAATTCGCAGGATCTCTCAGCTGGAAGGACTGACACAGCCTCTGGAGGATTACAGACAATGGCTGTCTGATCTGCAGAAAATTCCGGCAAAGGAGGCAGAAAAGGCCAGACTTCTGGATACAATGCAGAAGCTGCGAGAGGAATCCGTTCTGGTGTGGGAGCAGCAGAAACAGGAAATCCAGCAGAAGCAGGAAGCAAAGAAAGCAGAGATTGAGGCAGTTCAGAAAACCATCTGGAATCATCAGGAAAACGGAAAACGATTCCAGAACATGCAGGTAGATTTTAATGAACAGTTAGTGCAGAAAGAAAATGAATTCCGGCAGCAGGACAGAGAAAAATATGAGCCGGAATTTCAGGAGTATCTGGAGGGCAGACAGAGCCGCAATTATGAGTACCTGATGCGGGAACGTATCAAGAAAAAACAGCCTTTGGAAGATGCGCAGGAAAAAGCATATGAAAAACTGGTAGAAGCAAGGAGTGCATATCTTCGAAAATATCCGAACAGAACCTATTCTGCAACGATCCGTGACAATGACGTGTACGAAAAGCAGCTTTCAAATCTTGAGTGCGATAACCTGGAAAAATACAGGGAAGAAGCACAGGAACAGGCGAGAGCAGCAGTGGAACACTTTAAAGTTGATTTTGTATCCAAGATTCGTTATGCAATCAAAGAGGCATATCAGAAAAAAGATGAATTGAACCGGATCATCAGCCGTCTGGATTTCGGAAAGGACAAGTATCAGTTTGTCATTACGAAAAACAAAGGTCCGGACGGACGATTCTATCGGATGTTTATGGATGACGCATTGGATATCAATCCGTCTCAGTTGAGTGACCACATGGAAAATCAGATGAACCTGTTTACCATGGAGCATGAGGAAGAATACGGAGATCTGATGAATGAGCTGATCGAGATTTTCATTCCGCCGGAGAATGCCACCAGGGAAGAGCTGGAGGAAGCCAGAAAAAATATGGATAAATATGCAGATTATCGCACGTATCTTTCCTTTGATATGCAGCAGATCGTGCAGGGAGAAAAGGATATGCGGATCGGTCTGAGCAAGATGATCAAGAAAAATTCCGGTGGAGAAGGTCAGAACCCACTTTACATCGCGCTTCTGGCAAGCTTTGCACAGATTTACAGAATCAATCTGTCTCCGAAGATCAAGCGTCCGCCAACCCTGCGTCTGGTTGTCCTGGATGAGGCATTTTCCAAAATGGATGCAGAGAAAGTAGCAAGTTGTATTTCTCTGATCCGGGGACTGGGATTTCAGGCGATTATCAGTGCAACAAATGATAAGATTCAGAACTATCTGGAAAATGTAGACAAGACATTTGTGTATGCAAATCCGAATAAAAAGCATATTTCGATACAGGAATTTGAACGAATGGAGTTTGAACAGCTGCAAGGGGAAGAATGATGACGTGGATATTGGGAAAAATTGTGGAATTGCTGGAAAGTGGTGAAACAAACTGGCGTACAGAAAAATGCGGAAGAAAAACATTGAATAACAGCGCCAAAAGCGCCAGTGAAATACCACCTTTGTATCAAGGCTGTTCACGGGAAAAAGCAATACAGGAAGCGATTGATCTGCAGGAAAAAGGACTGGTGAAGATCAACTGGCTGATCCGAGGGAGCGATATCAAAAGTCTGGTGTTTCATCTGGAAGACAGAGATCAGTTCTATCAGTTGTATCGTGAAAACGTAAAACCGAGGTTTATTCCCAAACAACAGAGATTGTGGAAGTATCAGGAATTTTTGAGAAAAGAAATGTCTGTGGTTCAAAAACCATGGATCCGGAGCTACTATGTGGATCTTCTGGAAAAATCTGAGAAAAATAATGGAAACTGGGAACCGGATGAAAGACTGAAACAAGTGCGGCAGTATGCAAAATGCTTTCGGGAACTGGATAAATTGCAGAAACTGACTTATGCGAAAGTATTTGCGAGCAATTCTCTGGAGGGATCCAAAAATTTCACGAAAGAGATGAAACAATATGTCATCCGTCAGGCCAGAAAAACCAATCCAGACAGAACAAAGCTTTTGGATGATATAGAAGTTTTGGAAGAGATTGTATTGATTCGAGACTGTTATCAGAGTATGTATATCAAAGGAGAATTGCTGCTGTATTTTGTAGATGACAGAGGAAGAACAGCCGCTGTTAATACGAAGATTTGGAAATATGGAACAATTCTGGAGGGAGAATCATTATTGCATGCAGAGCTGGAACCAGAGCAGCCACAGATACAAAAAGTGATTATCTTTGAGAATAAAATGAATTTTGTGATGGCGCCTTATGAAGAAGGAACATTATATTTATTTGTGGGTGGATATCCGGGACCGAAAGTTTGCCGGATTTTACATAAACTAAATAAGATTTCGAAAAAGAGACAGCGCCATATAGATGTATATCACAGTGGGGATCTGGATTATGGCGGAATCCGCATTTTTCAATACGAAAGAAATCAGGTTTTCCCGGATTTGAAACCATTACAGATGGATGCAGATACTTATTTACAGCATCAGCAGTATTCGTATCCGATTCGGGAAGAGACAAAAAGAAAACTGAAAAAACTGGAAGATGGAAATGAGCAGATCAAACAGCTGTTGGAACTTATTATTCAGGAAGGCAGAGGGATTGAACAGGAGAGTTTTATTGAGGTAGATCTCTGCTGAGATAATACAGAGAAAAGAGGGAATCACATATGAAATTAATGATCGCATCAGATATTCACGGTTCTGCATATTACTGCAGAAAAATGTTGGAAGCTTACGACAGAGAAAAAGCAGACAAGCTCCTTTTATTGGGAGATATTTTATATCACGGTCCGAGAAATGACCTGCCAAAAGAATATGCGCCGAAAGAAGTCATTGCCATGTTAAATGCAAGAAAACAGGAAATCTTATGTGTCAGAGGAAATTGTGACACGGAAGTGGATCAGATGGTTCTGGAATTTCCGATTCTGGCGGACTATTGTTTTTTGAATCTGAATGGACAGAATATTTATGCAACACATGGTCATGTGTGGAATCCGGGAAAGCTGCCGATGCTGAAAGCAGGGGATATTCTGCTGAACGGACACACACATATACCGGCATGTGAAAAGATTCATACGGAAGCAGATCAGAGTGTCATGTACATGAATCCGGGTTCTGTGTCGATTCCAAAAGAAAATTCAGAACACAGCTACATGATCTGTGAGAATGGTGTGTTTGAATGGAAAAATTTAGAGGGAGAGGGTTATCAAATATGGAAGAGAGATACGCGTTGCTGATCGATGCGGACAATGTTTCAGCAAAATATATCAAACCGATACTGGATGAGTTATCCAAGTATGGGAATGTCACGTACAAGAGGATTTACGGGGACTGGACCAGCACCTACAATTCCAGCTGGAAAGAGGTGCTTTTGCAGAACTCAATCACACCGATCCAGCAGTTCAGCTATACTCATGGGAAAAATGCGACCGATTCGGCAATGATCATTGATGCCATGGATATGCTGTACACAAGCGAGCTGGAAGGATTCTGTCTGGTGTCCAGTGACAGCGATTTTACAAAGCTGGCAAGCAGACTTCGGGAAAGCGGAAAAATGGTGATTGGAATGGGAGAAGATAAGACACCGCCGCCGTTTCGAAAAGCCTGTGATATTTTTACCGTATTGGAATTGCTGTTAGAAGACAGCATGCTTGAAAAACCGGAAAAAGCAGCGGCACATGCAGTTGTAGGAAAAGAGTCCAAAAAAGAGTCTGCCGGTGCAGTCTCCAAGAGTCAGATTGAAGAAGCGGTCGTGAAGATTATTACAGAAAATCAAAACAACGATAAGGAGACTGGACTTGGAGAGGTCGGAAGCCGTCTGGTCAAACTGTACCCGGATTTCGATGTGCGAAGATATGGATACAGTCTGTTGTCCAAGTTTCTGGAAACATTTCCAAAACTGAAGCTGTTACAGGATGGAACAAAAGTATCCGTGACATTGTATGAAGATAAAAGTCAGCAGGAACGTATTGAAGAATATATTATGTACCAGTTGAAACAGGCGGGATGTCAGGGAGTATCTCTGGGAACTCTCGGAAATAAGATTCGAAATAAGTTCGGGAATTTTAAAGTGAGAGATTATGGATATTCGCAGTTTCAGCAGTATATCAAAAGCTTTCCGGATGTAGATTTAAAGGATGACGGAGAGCAGAAGTGGGCAGTGTTAAGAAGATAGAGTAAAGCCAGGGGCCATTGGAATCCCCTGGTTTTACTAAGAACAAATTTATGGATTATAAATTTTCCAGAAATTTGATTGCATCCTGTACAGTTGTAAACGTTAAAGTGGATTGATATAGCCAACGGTTTCTTACGTCATTATCTTCTAATGTCGGCAAGCCTTCAATATGTTCTAACACCCAGTCACCATTGATCATAGCTGTGTTTAAATTTTCTGCTATTTTTCTAGTCATAACTGGATTTCCTTTTGTATAACCAGGACATTCATTCAACAGCATTTTCATAACATTTTCTTTTTCAGCAACATTTTGAATAGATGGACATATCTTTTTATAATGCAGTAAAAACCAGTATTCCACGCATCCTGTTGTCATTAGAAGACGTACTCGTATATTGGGCTTTTTCCTTAGTTTTTGTAAAACAGAAATTATTTTTTTATTCTTATCCCAACTTCCTGTTTGTCCATCATCGACATCAAAGAAGAACCAGATTTCGTCTGTGACTTCCGCATTATTTCGATATTTAGCTTCTTTTTTGAATTTTTTATCTGCAGTAGAAAATAATCCTTTTACCGGTTTTTGAATCACAGCTACATCTTCATATTTTTCTTTCAAGAAGTTGACATATTCTATTTCACTTTCACCTTCACAAAAAACATAAATAAGCGGTTTGATTTTTCGTTTCATTATTCAACCTCCACGGTATCTACATCTGGTATTGCACCATACTTTCCGACAAGGTATGCTTTACGAATATTATCATTTGTTCGAACCGGAAGGTGTGTTAGATTGAATAATTCGGATACACCACTTCGTTTATTTTTATCTACAAAATATACCTGGTCTTTACGTAAAATTTCCATATTTAATAATTCGGTATCATGTGTTGTAAAAATAATTTGTGCATGCCCTGGATTTGTTTCAGGACTTTGAAATTTTGAGATGATAAACTCAGCAAGTAAAGGATGAAGCTCTTTGTCAATTTCATCCACAAGTAAAACGCCCCCCTGATTTAAAACCTGTTCGATTCCAGGGGCAAGTGACATCAATCTCCTGGTCCCATCAGACTCATCAGATAATTCCAGGGAAAACAATTCGAGTTGTCCGTTTTTATTAATTCCATGATGTAAAGAAGATGTTTTAATCTCTCCGATTTTAAGATTCATTTCCGCAGATTCTGAAGAATCTTTCAAGGCTGCTGAGAATTGTTTCAAAGCCATTATCATACCTTCTGGTAAATTATCTGGAAGTGGATCAGAAGTAGATATTTCTTCATTTTTTATTTCAAAAGACATATCTTCAATCCCGACATCTGCCTGTTTCGCATAGGTCACAATCGATTTTAACATGTTTGGATTTTCCGCATGTTCCAATAATTGTCTTGGGATATCCGTATAATCTTTTGAAAAATGAATATTCTCTCGAAACCATCTCATCGCAGCAATACATGGCTGATAATTCATTACACAGGCAATAGAAAAAAACAGTTGATTGGGAGCAACTGCTTCAGAAATCATCTCTTTCTTTTTCTTTTCTCCATTTGCCGGAAAGGAAAACAGCTGCTTTTCTCTTGTAAATATTTCTGATTTTTGTCCTTTAGGTGATGCATATAAGTATTCTTTAAAAATTTCTTTTTTTGTAGCGGCAAAGCCATAGATATATTTTACTCCGTTCTGGATGTATTCATATTCAAAACCGGTAGGACATTGTTCAGAGTAGTCATTTAAGGCAAAAGCCCGTACTGGAATTTCTGCTTTTTCATGCTGTGTTTTCTGTGCATTTCGAATGAATTGAACTCCTAGCCAGAATGCACGAATAACATTACTCTTTCCACCACCGTTTTTTCCAAAAACAGCAGTCGCAGGAAGGAGTCCTTTTTTCTTATAGGGGATCAGACAATTTTTGTATTCAGAATTGCCTTTTGCTTCCATAGATAAAATATTTTCATCACGAAATGAGCGGTAATTTTGGAATTTAAATCTAATTAACATTTTATGGTACACCTCCTGTATATAAACAGTATATCCATATTTTGAGAGAAATACAAATGATTTTGTTTAAATTTATGATTTTTTCGCTTTGATTTATTTAAATAGGTTTTGCTGTCACTTTCTCAGTTCTCTTTTTCATATTTCCTCCAAACCCTCTTGACAAAACTAAAAACCTAGTGTACTATCTAACTATAGCACTGATACACAAGGCGGAAGGAGGAAGAAGATGAATTACAATGCAGAGATGCCAATCTATCTGCAGGTCATTCACGACTTGAAGAAAAAGATGATACAGGGAAAGATACTTCCCGGAGAGAAGCTTCCATCCAACAGAGAGCTGGCGATCCTTTATAAGATCAATCAGAACACTGCAGCAAGAATCTACAGAGAGATGGAGACTCATGGATATTGTTATACAAAGCGGGGGATTGGAACATTTGTGATGGAGGAAGAGACGATGTTCGAGACGATAAAAAAAGAAATGGCAGAAGAATTGTTGAGCAGCTTTATACATGAGATGCAGGATCTTGGATTTGAAAAAGATGATATTATCTCAAAAATTGCAGACTACAAGGAGGAGAGAAGATGATTTTAGAATGTCGTGATTTAAGCAAATCATTTTACACAAAAAAGGCGCTGAATGAAGTTTCGCTGAAACTGGAAGGCGGAAAGATCTATGGTCTGCTCGGGGAGAACGGAAGCGGGAAGACCACATGGATGAAGATCATCTCCGGTCTGACAAAGCCTACATCCGGAGAGATTTTGTTCAAGGAACATCCGTGGTTCTATGGAGATAAGGCAGAGATCGCCTACATGTCTACAGAGCCGTTTTTCTACAGTTTTCTGGATGTGAACGGAGTCGGACAGTACTATAAAGATTTCTTCCCGGATTTTGATGAGAAGAAATTTCACGAGATGGTAAGAAGGATGTCCCTGGAAGGCAAGATGAAGGTCAAAGAACTGTCCACCGGTATGACAGCAAAGCTGAAGGTGATCGCAACACTGAGCCGCAAAGCAGAGCTGTATCTTCTGGATGAGCCGTTCAATGGAATTGATTATAAAGCAAAAGAAGAGATTCTCGGGATGATCCTGGAGTCAGCAAATGAAAAAAATACCTTTGTAATTTCCACACATATGATCGATGAGATCGAAAGTTTTATCGATGAGGCAATCTTTATCAAAGATGGAGAAGTTGTGCGTCGGATGTCAGTGGAAGAAGAACGGATGCAAAGTGGAAAATCCGTGGCAGATATTTATCTGGAGATCATGTAGGAAGAACAAAGGCAGAATGAGAAAAGAGAAAGAGAGGAAACAAAATGGGACGCTTGATCAAATATGAGCTGAAAAAACAGCAGACATCCAGAAACATCATACTGGCGCTGCTTCTGGTGTTTTTACTGGCAGTTGTAGTTGGAACCTTTACAGAGAACGGGAATACAGTTGGAATCAGTGTAATGCTGGAAATGTTTGTCGGAATGTTTGTATTTTTCTATATGGGAATTGAAAGTCTGTTGATATTGAACCGTGACCTGAAAACAAAGCAGAGTCATATGCTCTGGATGGTGCCGATGCAAAGCTGGAAGATCCTGGGAGCAAAGTACATTGCAGCAATTTTACAGATTTTCTTTATTTCAGCAGCATACGTGCTGGCAGCAATAGCCTGCATTTTGAGTTTGATTGCAAAAATGGATGCATGGGAAGAGCTTTTTAAAGGGCTTCGCATTGGTGCAGAGTGGCTTTTCCAGGGAAATATGGATTGGATCACACTTATGGCAATCTTTCTGTTTTTCTTCCTTGCATGGACCTGTGTGATCGCAACCGGATTTCTGGCAGTCATTGTATCCAGAACGGTGTTGATCAATTCCAGATTTGCGGGCATTGTTTCATTCATTTTGTTCTTTGTGATCAATGGAATTGTGGAATATATTTACAATCTGTTTGCCAAATACGGACTTATGGGAATCCATAGCGGACTCTATATAGGAATTGGAGAATGCGCATTTTATATTGTTGCATGCATTATACTATTTGTGATTTCCAGTGTTCTGGCTGAAAAGAAATTAAGTGTATAAAATATGGAAGGTACAGTCTGTTAAATCGGATTGTATCTTCTTTTTTAATTTCACAACTGTCTTGTCACATGTAAAGTCTTGTGCTATAATTGTCAGCAATTAACGATAAAAATTTAACAATTCAGGATAAGTGAGGGAATACAATATGACAGTTGTGGAAGAAATCCAGAAATTAAAACAGGAAAAAAATGCAGTTATTCTGGCACATTATTATGTGAGACCGGAGATTCAGGACATTGCGGACTACATCGGAGATTCTTTTTATCTGAGTAAGGTTGCAGTTGGATTGAAAGAGCAGACCATCGTATTCTGTGGCGTGTCTTTCATGGGAGAGAGTGCGAAGGTACTGAACCCGGAGAAAACAGTTCTGATGCCGGATATGCATGCAGACTGTGCAATGGCACATATGGCAGATGCCAAAACCATTCAGAAAATGCGGGATACATATGAAGATCTGGCGGTTGTATGCTACATCAATTCTACAGCAGAGCTGAAAACACATTCTGATGTGTGCGTTACATCAGCAAATGCGGTGAAGATCGTAAAAGCACTTCCGAACAAGAACATTTTCTTTATTCCGGACAAGAACCTGGCACATTTTATTGCAGAGCAGGTACCGGAAAAGAATTTTGTATACAACGAGGGATACTGTCCGATTCACGAACACATGCAGATTGAGGAGATCAAAGCAGCGAAAGCACAGCACCCGGCAGCAGAGGTACTGGCGCATCCGGAATGTCCAAAGGCAGTGCTTGCAATTTCCGATTATGTAGGAAGTACTTCCGGAATCATCGACTACGCAACGAAAAGTGAGAAACAAGAGTTTATCATCTGTACCGAAAACGGCGTCCGCTACAAGCTGGAAAAAGACAATCCGGATAAGAAATTTTATTTTACAGAGACAGAGCCTGTCTGTATGGATATGAAGCTGATCACACTGGAAAAGGTTCTTCACGTCTTAAAAACAGGAGAGAATGAAGTTCATTTGAGTGAGGAATTGAGAACTGACTCCAGAAAACCATTGGAAAAAATGCTGGAGCTGGCAAAATAGAGTGTCTTTCATAAAAAGAGAGGCCTGCCGAAAGGAAAGAGAGTATTATGAAGAAAAAAGCAGATGTTGTTATCGTTGGAACCGGTGTAGCGGGATTGTTTTCGGCGTTGAATCTTCCGGATGACAAAGAAATCATCATGATCACGAAATCAGATGCCGAGAGCAGTGATTCATTTCTGGCACAGGGCGGAATCTGTGTACTCCGGGATGAACAGGATTATGACAGCTATTTTGAAGATACGATGAGAGCCGGTCATTATGAAAACCGGAAAGAATCTGTCGATATTATGATCCGCAGTTCTGGAAAAATCATTGAAGATCTGGTAGGATATGGAGTAGAATTTGAAAAGGACGGAGAAGCGTTTGCCTACACAAGAGAGGGGGCACACTCCAGACCGAGAATTCTGTTTCATGCAGATGTGACAGGAAAAGAGATCACCAGTAAGCTGTTGGCGCGGGTAAGAGAAAAGAATAACGTAACAATTTACGAATATACAACCATGACAGACATTCTTGAGGAAAATGGAAAATGTGCGGGAATCACCGTGAAGACGCAAAGTGGTGAAGAGTCCTCTATTTATGCAGATTATACCATTCTGGCAAGCGGAGGAATCGGCGGGTTGTACCAGCATTCCACAAATTTTCCGCATCTGACAGGAGATGCACTGGAAGTAGCGAAAAAACATCACATTCGTCTGGAGCATCTGGATTATGTACAGATCCATCCGACTACATTGTATTCGGAAAAGCCGGGCAGACGATTCCTGATCTCCGAATCCGTCCGTGGGGAAGGCGCACTTCTCTATAATAAAAACATGGAGCGTTTCGTAGATGAACTGCTTCCGCGAGACGTGGTGACAAAGGCAATCCGGGAACAGATGGAAAAGGATGGAACAAATTTTGTGTGGCTGTCCATGGCGCCGATCGAGAAAGAGACGATATTGAGTCATTTTCCGAATATTTACGAGCATTGCCTGGAGGAAGGCTATGATGTTACAAAAGAGTGCATTCCGGTCGTTCCGGCACAGCACTATTTTATGGGCGGTATCTGGGTAGACAAGAACAGCCACACGTCCATGCCGCAGCTGTTTGCAGTGGGAGAGACAAGCTGCAACGGTGTGCACGGAGCGAACCGTCTGGCAAGCAACTCTCTTCTGGAGAGTCTTGTATTTGCAAAAAGAGCGGCAAATCTTATCAAAGAGCAATGGTGCCTGGAAAAAGAACAGGCTGTATAAAATGAAAGAATAGATGAAACATAAAGGAGAAACCAGATGAATCAGATTACAATGAAGCTTCAGGCAGATCACCTGATCTTAGAAGCATTAAAAGAAGACATTTCCAGTGAAGATGTGACAACCAATTCAGTGATGAAAGAGGCAGTGGCAGGTGAAGTAGACCTGATCTGCAAACAGGATGGAATTATTGCGGGACTGGAAGTATTTGAGCGAGTGTTTGCACTTCTGGATCCGGATACAAAGGTCGAATTATACTGCAAAGACGGAGAGGAAGTAAAAAATGGACAGCTTATGGGAAAAGTCAAAGGAGATATTCGCGTCCTTCTTTCCGGAGAACGTGTTGCCTTGAACTATCTTCAGAGAATGAGTGGAATCGCGACCTATACCAATTCTGTTGCAAAACTTCTGGAAGGAAGCAAGATCAAACTTCTGGATACCAGAAAAACAACGCCGAATATGCGTATTTTTGAAAAATATGCAGTTCGTGCAGGCGGCGGCTACAACCACCGTTACAACCTTTCTGACGGTGTGTTGTTAAAAGACAATCACATCGGAGCAGCGGGAAGCGTGACAAAAGCGGTGCAGATGGCAAAAGAGTATGCACCGTTTGTCAGAAAAATTGAAGTAGAAGTAGAAAATCTGGATATGGTAAAAGAAGCGGTGGAAGCCGGCGCAGATATCATCATGCTGGATAATATGTCACCGGAGGATATGAAAAAAGCAGTGGAGCTGATCGACGGAAGAGCCCAGACAGAGTGCTCCGGAAATGTGACAAAAGAAAATATCGCGCGTCTGACAGAGATCGGAGTTGACTATATTTCCAGCGGTGCGTTGACACACTCCGCTCCGATCCTGGATATTTCTTTAAAGAATCTGCATGCAGTGGAATAAAGATGCAGAAAAAGAAAGAGAGGAACAGTATTTATGACAGGTTCTGAACGCAGAGATCAAATCATAAATCAGATTAAAAAAAGCAGTATTCCGGTATCTGGGGCGCAGCTTGCAAAAGAATTTGATGTCAGCCGGCAGGTGATCGTGCAGGATATTGCGCTGATCCGGGCAGCGGGACATGAGATCATATCCACAAACAGGGGATATCTTCTGAATACTCCACATTCCGTGAACCGGATCTATAAAGTGAATCACACGGATGAAGAGTTGGAAGATGAGCTGTGTACGGTAGTGGATCTGGGCGGAAAAGTGGTGAACGTGATGGTCAATCACAGGGTGTACGGTCACATGGAGGCAGAGATTAACATTACATCCAGACGAAAAGTGATGGAGTTTGTAGAGGATATTAAGCGGGGAAAATCAAGTCCTCTGAAAAATATTACCTCCAATTATCACTATCATCTGATCGAGGCAGATTCCGAAGAGACACTGGATCTGATCGAAGAGGCATTACGGCAGAAAAAATTTCTGGTTGAAGTGGCCGCCGGGTCGTAATAAGACAAATTTTTAAAAGGTGCAATCTTGACTTATCATTCCGGCTGTGATACGATTTTCAACGAGAAAGTGTGCATTTTATACACATATCTGGTAGAAAAATCATACGGAAAATGCAAAGACGGAGAGAGTAGGTTATCCGAAATTTTACAGAGAATTCCCGGAAGATCCGAGAAAGGATTCGATGCTGAGAGGGATGAACGGAAGATGATCGAACATGGCTCCCGAGCGGCGCAGCAAGCATGATGTGAACTGCGATGGGTTCGCCCTTTACAGCGAGAGAGTGTTTTTGGCAGCACTCACAGAGGTTTCAGCCGTGAGGCTGAGATAAATCAGAAGTGGTAACACGGTATTCACCCGTCTTCTTGGCAGCAGGAAGACGGGATTTTTTATGAAGGAGAGAAGAGAGATGGCAGACAAGAAACCATATTATATCACAACAGCGATTGCCTACACATCAGGCAAACCGCATATTGGAAACACTTATGAGATTATTCTGGCTGACGCGATCGCAAGATACAAGAGAAGTCAGGGATACGATGTATTTTTCCAGACAGGAACTGATGAGCATGGTCAGAAGATCGAGCTCAAAGCAGAAGAGGCGGGAGTAACACCAAAAGAATTTGTAGACAATGTTTCCGGAGAAATCAAGAAAATCTGGGATTTGATGGATACTTCTTATGACAAATTTATCCGTACAACAGACGAAGATCATGAAAAACAGGTACAGAAGATCTTTAAAAAACTGTACGATCAGGGAGATATTTACAAAGGTCACTATGAAGGAATGTACTGTACTCCATGTGAATCTTTCTTCACAGAATCACAGCTTGTAGACGGCAAATGTCCGGACTGCGGACGTGAAGTACAGCCGGCAAAAGAGGAAGCATACTTCTTTAAAATGAGCAAATATGCAGACAGACTGATCGAGCATATCAATACACATCCGGAATTCATTCAGCCGGTATCCCGTAAAAACGAGATGATGAACAACTTCCTGCTTCCGGGACTGCAGGATCTGTGTGTTTCCAGAACATCATTCAAATGGGGAATCCCGGTAGACTTCGATCCGAAACATGTAACTTACGTATGGCTGGATGCGCTTACAAACTATATCACAGGAATCGGATACGACTGCGATGGAAACAGCACGGAGCAGTTTCACAAATTATGGCCGGCAGATCTGCATCTGATCGGAAAAGACATCATCCGCTTCCATACAATTTACTGGCCAATCTTTTTGATGGCACTTGATCTTCCGCTTCCAAAACAGGTATTCGGACATCCATGGCTGCTCCAGGGTGACGGAAAAATGAGTAAATCCAAAGGAAACGTTCTTTATGCAGATGAACTGGTAGATTTCTTTGGTGTTGATGCAGTTCGTTACTTTGTACTGCATGAGATGCCATTTGAAAATGACGGAGTGATCACATGGGAACTGATGGTAGAGCGCATGAATTCGGATCTTGCAAATACACTTGGAAATCTGGTCAACAGAACCGTTTCCATGACAAATAAATATTTCGGCGGAACTGTAACAGATAAAGGTGTGGCAGAAGAGGTTGATGCAGATCTGAAGGCAGTGACAGAAAGCACACCAAAAGCAGTCGAAGACAAGATGGAAGAGCTGCGTGTGGCAGATGCAATGACAGAAATTTTCAATCTCTTCAAACGCTGCAACAAATATATTGACGAGACAATGCCATGGGTACTGGCAAAAGATGAAGCAAAAAAAGACCGTCTGGAAACAGTTCTCTGGAACCTCATTCAGAGCATTTCCCGCGGGGCAGAGCTTTTGGAATCCTTTATGCCTTCTACAAGCAAGAAGATTCTGGAACAGCTTGGAAATGGTCATGTAACAGAAAAACCGGAAATCCTCTTCGCAAGACTGGATCTGGAAGAAGTTCTGAAAAAAGTAGAAGAGCTGCATCCACCGGTTGAAGAAGAAAAAGAAGAGGAAGATGTGATCGATATCGAAGCAAAACCAGAGATCACATTTGACGATTTTGGAAAAATGCAGTTCCAGGTCGGAGAAATCATTGCCTGCGAAGAAGTGAAAAAATCCAGAAAACTCCTTTGCTCACAGGTGAAGATTGGAAGCCAGGTAAAACAGATCGTATCCGGAATCAAAGGTCATTACACAGCCGAAGAAATGGTCGGAAAGAAAGTGATGGTTCTTGTAAATCTGAAACCGGCAAAACTGGCCGGAGTATTATCCGAAGGAATGTTGTTATGCGCAGAAGATGCAGAAGGAAATCTCGCATTGATGACACCGGAGAAAACAATGCCGGCAGGAGCAGAGATCTGCTAAGAAAATAGAGAAAATGAATAGATCCCCCCGGATTTCAGGAGAAAGAAGCCTGAAATCCGGGGGATGTGTTTTGCAAAAATTATTTAGCCTCTTCAATCCATTGTTTTACAACTTCAATATCAATCCCGGTCAGCTGAGCAATTTGCTCCGGAGAGTTGCCGGACTGGAATAAACGTAAGGCAATTTCCTGAGCCATTTGAGTACGACCAAGATCAAGCCCCTCCTTAATCCCTTCCTTAATTCCATCCTCAACGCCCTCTTCATATAAATCTTTCTCATAAGCCTTTTGATTAAATGATGTCAGAACCATACTGATTACCTCCGCTTTATGCTTCACCAGCACATCCCGAAGAATTCCCTTTTCAATACAGATGTCCACCGCTTTCGTGACAGCGTGCCTCGGATCACTCGTTTTCTTACACTGAATCCTTACCGTATCCACAAAAATAGAATACTCTTTCAGCCGCTGGCATTTTTCCATAAGCGCAAGGTTATGTCCGTAATTGATATTCAGCATCACTGCGGTGCACTGCAGACAAGGCTGCCGATTATCGGATACAGATTCAAACGCATCCGTCAATTGAAGAATCGTCTCATCCGGTTGTTCTTTTGTGCCGTTATAGAACACAAAGTATTGAGGAATCGGCAGCTTTTTTAAAGAGCTGCTGTATAAATTGATATTTTTCGTCTCAACGTATCCATCATACAACCTGGCGAGATAGATCAGTCCGCGCAATGGCATATTTGGATTATACGTGCTCTGATGTTCATAGAGATTCAGTGTCCCGCCGATCAGGAATGAAATATCATTTTTCATAGAGAGATAAACAGCGTCCTCCAGTGTATTCACTTCAAGATCATTCGGATTTTCATAGCAGGTATTATTCAATGCATTGTACAGGTCCAAAAGATCCCTCTTGTTATTGAAAACCAAGCGAAAAAGCCGATCCTTATATTTATGATTCGGGACAGGGTGTTTCTGGTGATTTCTTTTTTTATTTTTTCTCATGTACTTTCCTCCATTATAAAAAACTTATTCTGTAGATGCAATCTTCTTATTTTTGTGTTCGGTTAAAAATAACTGAAAATCTGGCGAAACGCCGGAAAACAGACAGCTTCTAAAAGACAGAAGCCAATGCTGTACAGACGACAGCTAAATGTAAAACCAAGGGGCAATCTGCAGAGCAGAAAAGCAGCCCCTTGAAAAAAAGATAGTTTATTTTGCTTTTTCAATCCATTGTTTTACAACTTCAACATCAATTCCGGTCAGCTGAGCAATCTGCTCCGGAGAGTTGCCGGAATGAAGCATATGGAGAACAATTTCTTTTTGTCCGAGATTAATGCCCTCCTCAACGCCCTCTTCATATAAATCTTTCTCATAAGCCTTTTGATTAAACGATGTCAGAACCATACTGATTACCTCCGCTTTATGCTTCACCAGTACATCCCGAAGAATTTCCTTTTCAATACAGATATCCACCGCTTTCGTGACAGCGTGCCTCGGATCACTCGTTTTCTTACACTGGATCCTTACCGTATCTATAAAAATAGAATACTCTTTCAGCCGCTGGCATTTTTCCATAAGCGCAAGGTTATGTCCGTAATTGATATTCAGCATCACTGCGGTGCACTGCAGACAAGGCTGCCGATTATCGGATACAGATTCAAACGCATCCGTCAATTGAAGAATCGTCTCATCCGGTTGTTCTTTTGTGCCGTTATAGAACACAAAGTATTGAGGAATCGGCAGCTTTTTTAAAGAGCTGCTGTATAAATTGATATTTTTCGTCTCAACGTATCCATCATACAACCTGGCGAGATAGATCAGTCCGCGCAATGGCATATTTGGATTATACGTGCTCTGATGTTCATAGAGATTCAGTGTCCCGCCGATCAGGAATGAAATATCATTTTTCATAGAGAGATAAACAGCGTCCTCCAGTGTATTCACTTCAAGATCATTCGGATTTTCATAGCAGGTATTATTCAATGCATTGTACAGGTCCAAAAGATCCCTCTTGTTATTGAAAACCAAGCGAAAAAGCCGATCCTTATATTTATGATTCGGGACAGGGTGTTTCTGGTGATTTCTTTTTTTATTTTTTCTCATGTACTTTCCTCCATTATAAAAAACTTATTCTGTAGATGCAATCTTCTTATTTTTGTGTTCGGTTAAAAATAACTGAAAATCTGGCGAAACGCCGGAAAACAGACAGCTTCTAAAAGACAGAAGCCAATGCTGTACAGACGACAGCTAAAAAGTAAATTTATTATATCTGTATCTGTGTACAATCGCAATGCGCATATTATACAAATTAAATATTCAGAAAATTCAAACAAAAAAGAATAGTTTGAAAATTATTAAAGAAAAATATAAAAAATGTATTGACAAATAAAAGGCGGAGTGGTATTATTAAGTCAATCCAAAAGAGATACAACAATCACACATCTCAAAAGGATATTTAACTAAAGAGCGATTCTTAATTTAGTAAGTAGTCGTTCTGTTAGATTAAAAATAAACGAACTAAGGAGGCAGAGGTCCAATGGACAGTATATCATCAGTTACATTTCAATATGTCAGTGGTACGGTAGATGCAGGTTCCTGTAAAAGAGACCTTTACCACAATAGATAAGATCCAGTAAAAGTGAATGAAAAGATAAAATCGAAGAGATTGTAAAGCTGGATGAAAATGAAAAGATTCGACATCTACAGACGTATTGAATATAGATACCACATGTAGCCAAAGTTCCCGAACATGTGTAAAGAAACATGGATAAGGAATATCAGTTTTATATGAAGCACCCCCAGTTATAGAAAGAATAATCAAATAGGATGTTGGAATATCGTCAGATGATACTGCAGCAGCCGAAAGGTTATAGAGAGAATAACTGAAGAGAGGACTTTCATGATAGGATGATACCGATACCGAGTCGGATTTAGGTTATAGATATTGTTAAATTGAAGAACAGGAGGTTTCATATAAGCCAGTCTTAGTGGACAGACTGCTATATCAATTAACAAGTGTAAAGGTCTTACAGGAACAGAATCGAGATAGTTCCTTCGATTTATAAAATATGAAAAATTTAAATACAATATAAAATGCATCTTCAATGTCAATTGAGGGTGCATTTTTTTGACATTACGGGAGTCATATGGTAAACTAGAACAAACTAGGCAATGAAGAGAAATATACCTATAGGGTACAGACTAAGTATAATGAGGTGAGCATAGTGGACAAGTATGAATATAAGTTGAAGACAGAACAGATGCTAAAACTTATGGAAAACGGTGCATACAACAGAGCCGCTGAGATTGCTGACAGCATTGATTGGAAGCGTGTCAGAAATGTAAATATGCTGTTAAACGTCAGCAATATATATGAGAAGATCAGAGATTACCGTAAGAGTTTTGGAGTTCTGAGAGCTGCCTATCATAGAACAGAGGGGAGCAGAAAGATATTATATCGCTTGTGTACTCTTGCGATAAAGGTTGGAAATCTGGAAGAGGCGATCGACTATTATGATGAATACGTACAGGCTGCGCCAAAAGATCCCAATCAGTACATCTTAAGATACCGCCTGTTGAGAGCACGGAGAGCTCCGATCGAGCAGCAGATCCGTGCGTTGGAGCAGTTCAAAAAAGCAGAGTATGTCGAAGAGTGGGCATACGAGCTGGCCAAGAGATATGAAGAAGCCGGGATGACAGCCGAATGTCTGGAAGAGTGTGATGATCTGATTCTGTGGTTCAGCGAAGGCAAGTATGTATACAAGGCTATGGAGCTGAAGATGCGATACAAGCCATTGACTCCGCTTCAGCAGGAAAAGTATGACAGAAGGCTGGAAGAAGCAGAAAAATCTTCAGAAAGAGAAGCGGAAAAACTGATTGATCTGGGCAGAATAAAAGCTGAGGAAGAAGAAAAGCGGAGAAGAGAGCAGGAAGAAGCTGCCCGCTATACAGAGGATATGCTGGAGCGTTCAGAGCAGATCGCAAAGTCGGAGAATGCCGAACTCAGTGAGGAGGAAGTGGCAGAGCAGCTGAAAAAAGCGGAGCCGTCGAAGAAGAAGCTGGGTGATACGATGAAGCTTGGCGAGGCACTTCAGAATCTTTTCCATACAGAAACAGAAGAAGCGCAGGAGCAGGAAGAGATTGAACTTTCAGAAGAGGATGCGGAAGAGTACGAAGAAGACATCGAAGAATTGGCAGAAGAGGACGCAGGACCGGTGGAAGGTGATGACGAGGAGAGTACAGGGGAAGATGATTGCTCAGATCTGGCAGAAGCACTGGAAGAGATTGAGTCATTATCAGATCTGGAATTGCTGGATCAAGTGGCAGAGGAAGAAGTGATCGAAGAACCTGTAGAAGAGATCATTGAGGAGACGATCGAGACGAAAGTTAAGGAAGTTGACCTGAAAGAATTAGAAGAGCTGGCAGAACCGGAAACGGCAGATGCAGCGGATGTGGAAGTAATCGAGGAACCTGAAGTAGCAGAAGAGGCTGAGAAGGAAGATATGGAAAAAGAATCTATTAAATTAGAAGAAACAGAAATCAAAGAGGATGAGAGAATAGACGAGCCGGTTGACGATATACTTGATATTGATGATATTCTTGCTGAGTGGGAAGCCGCAGAGGGCGGTGTTGAACCGGAGGAAGTTCCGGAAGTGAATGAAGAGGATGTAGAGCAGATCGAGCGCAAGCCAAAGAGCCCGATCTTATCCCCGGATATCCAGAGGATGATCGATGAGATCGAAGGTGTGATTCCGGAAGAAGAGAGTGAGGAGATTCCGGTACACACGAGCACTCCTGTTGCACCTCCTGAGAATAAGGAGGAAGCAACAGAAGAGCTTAGAATGGAATCAGAAGAGCTGACTCTGGATGTTGACAGTGCAGAAGATTATGAAGACCTTCTGACAGAAGATGCAGCAGAGGAGTTGGAAGAGGAATTTGAAGAAGAACTGGATTATGAGGACGATTACGAATCGATTGCAGCAGGACTGCAGGAAGAGTTCAAGCCGACGCTGAGTGATGAACCGGACGATCGTGAGATCCCGGATGAAGAGCCTGTTGAGTCGGATATTCTGAGTTCTACGACACCGCTGAGCAGAAAAGAGACTGCGAAGCTGATCGCGACAGGAAAGACTGCACCGCTTCCGATGGATGAGATTGCAGATGCATTATCGATTTCCGATACAGGATTTTTGGTACACAGCCGCTATGACCTGTCCGGACAGGGCGCAAAAAGAGCAGGGCTGACAGAAGAGCAGAAGAAGCTGTTCTCCTACTTTGTTCCGGTGCGCGGCATGAGCGAACAGCTGGTGGATGTTCTGGAGCAGGACCGCAATTGTACGAACAGAAGAGGTACATCCAATACAGGCAACCTGCTGATCGTCGGAAACAAAGGCAACGGAAAGACGGTTCTTGCGGTTGATGTGGTCAAAGCGATCCAGAAGCAGAGAAAGATCCGTCAGGGAAGAGTTGCAATCATCACCGGAGAAGCGCTGAATAAGAAGAAGATCAGTGATATCATTGCCAAGCTGTACGGCGGAGCGCTGATCATTGAAAAAGCAGGAAAATTAAGTGAAAGAACGGTTGCGAAGCTGAACAAGGCAATGGAAAAAGATACCGGAGAGATGCTGATCGTGCTGGAAGAGCAGAGAAAGCCGCTTGACCGTATACTTTCCTCAAACAGAGAGTTCAGAAAGAAATTTACGAGCAGGCTGGAAGTGCCGATCTTTGTAAATGATGAGCTGGTTACATTCGGTCAGACGTATGCACAGGAGAATGGATACCGGATCGACGAGATGGGAATCCTGGCATTGTACAGCCGTATCGATGCATTGCAGAGAGAAGATCATGCAGTGACAGTCGCAGAAGTAAAAGATATCATGGATGAGGCTATGGCGCATTCCCAGAAGGTATCTGCAAAGAAACTTGTAAAACGGGTACTTGGAAAGAATACAGACGATGCAGACCGCATTATTTTGACAGAAAAAGACTTTAATATTTAAATGGAAAGTGGAGGAAAGAGATTTCTTCCACTTTTTTTGAAAATATATACAAAAAAATAAGAAAGAAGTCCTTGGAAGAATTAGAAAATTATATAAAAAACGAAAGAATGTGAGGAGATATTATTGCGCTTTTTATGTCAAACAGGTGAGGATTTGTTACATATTGTGTACTGTTATCAAAATTAGGAAATTATTGTATAAAAAGGCGTTATATGTTGAAAAACGTAGAGAAATGTAGTAAATTTAAATAGATAGACGATGTTTATGAAATTTTTATAAACATCAGGGATTGGGGATGGAAGAGGATAAGGATATTATCCAATGTTTGAAAATAAGCAACACCTAGGAGGAGAGTTTTGTGGGAAAGAGTTTGAATCAAGCAAAAGCAAATGCGGTTCGATACACGAAGAAGAAGGTTGAGCACTGGCAGGTTGTTTCCCTTGCGCTGGCCGGATACGACGCAGTTTCTATTGTGATTGCATTTTTTCTGGCACTGTGGTTTCGGTTTGACTGCAGATATTCTATGATCCCAAAGGAATTTTTGGGAGCATACCTTAAATTTATTGGTATTTATGTTATATTTTCGTTATTCGTATTTTGGCGTCTACGTCTGTACAACAGTATCTGGAGATTTGCAAGCTATAGTGAGTTAGTACGTATGATAGTTGCAACAGGTATTTCAAGTTTGTTTCATTGTACAGGTATGACGCTTTTTTTGGGCAGAATGCCGCTTTCGTATTATTTTTTCGGAACGGTGATCCAGTTTGGTATGACGCTGATGGTACGTTTTGCCTATCGTTTCGTTTTACTGGAGAGAAGTAAGCGGTGTAAAACGGAAGAGATCGCAAAAGCGAAGCGGGTACTTCTGATCGGGGGCGGAAAGGCCGGTCAGATCATCTTGCGGGATATCAAGACCGCAAAAGAGCTGAAGGATATTGTCTGCTGTATTATTGACGATAATCCGAATAAATGGGGAAGGTACATCGAAGGGGTGCCGATCGTCGGCGGTCGGGACGATATCTTATCGTGTGTGGAACGCTATAAGATCGACAAGATCATTGTAGCAGTACCGAGTGCTACGGCAGAGGAAAAAAGAGATATTCTGAACATCTGTAAAGAGACGGGATGTGAGCTGAAAAACCTGCCGGGCGTGTATCAGTTCCTGACCGGAGAGGTCAAGGTGAGCGCTCTGCGGGATGTCGACGTGGAGGAGCTGCTGGGGCGGGATCCGATCAAAGTAAATATGGAAGAAATCCATGCATTTATCCATGGCAAAAAGGTAATGGTGACCGGAGGCGGCGGAAGCATTGGATCCGGACTTTGTCGTCAGATCGCATCGTATCAGCCGAAACAGTTGATCGTGTTTGATATTTATGAAAACAATGCATATGATATTCAACAGGAATTGAAAAAGAAATATCCGGATCTGGATCTGGTGGTCCTGGTTGGTTCCATTCGGGATTCCAGAAGGATCAATGCGGTATTTGAGACGTATCGGCCAGAGGTGGTGTACCATGCAGCTGCTCATAAACATGTACCGCTGATGGAAGACAGCCCATGCGAATCCATCAAAAACAATGCGATCGGAACGTATAAGACGGCCTATGCGGCGATGATGAACGGCTGTCAGAGATTTGTTCTGATCAGCACGGATAAGGCGGTCAATCCGACGAATATTATGGGAGCGAGCAAGCGTCTGTGCGAGATGATCATCCAGTCCTTTGATCGTATGATCAAAGAGGGCACACCGGAAAAGCTGCCAATGCTGTATGCCCATGCAGATGATGAAGACGGAGCAATGGTGCAGCAGGAATTCCCGAAAGATATCAAGACAGAGTTTGTGGCAGTCCGTTTTGGAAATGTGCTGGGAAGCAATGGTTCTGTGATCCCGCTGTTTAAAAAGCAGATTGAAGCGGGAGGACCGGTCACGGTGACTCATCCGGATATTATCCGTTATTTCATGACGATTCCGGAAGCAGTCAGCCTTGTTCTGCAGGCAGGAACGTATGCGCATGGCGGAGAAATCTTTGTGCTGGATATGGGAAGTCCGGTGAAGATCGATACTTTAGCAAGAAACCTGATCAAGCTGTCCGGACTGAAACCGGATGTGGATATCAAGGTGGAATATACGGGATTAAGACCGGGAGAAAAGCTCTATGAAGAGAAACTGATGGCAGAAGAAGGCCTGAAGAAGACGAGGAACGAACTGATCCATATCGGATGTCCGATTCCGTTCGAAGTCGAAACATTTTTAAAAGAGCTGGAGACATTAATGGGTATGGCATACATCAATGCAGACAATATCCGGGAAAAAGTAGCTGAAATCGTGAAGACGTACCACCCAGCAGGAGAACATGGAAGCGAGAAAAAGGGCGAAGTGTATGAGAGACTGCTGGGGGAAGGAAGTGCGTAAAAAAGCAATATAGAGAGTAGGACATATGTCAATTGATAAAAAGAAAATTGGAAAAATATTGAAAGTGTCAGCAATTGGCACGGGAGTCACTTTTTTGAGATTGAATATGATTTGCAAAAAAAGAAAAAAGGAGTTCTATCTTTGAGAAAGAAAAATCTTTTTGACAAGGAAAAGGTTGTTTTTGTAGAAGATGAAAACGATGAAGAGAATACAGATGGTGTCAGAGAACCTTTGGAAGCGATTGGAAAAGTAAAAAGAGAGGGATAGGATAAAGGTTTTTCAAAACACATAAATTTCGTAGTATGAAAATAGGTACTCTACATGATGTGCTGATTCGTATGTTAGGAGAATTGAAAGAGTATACCATAAGAATTGTCGTGGCTTGAGTTAATCTTATTATTTATTAGCTTTTGTAAAGAATTGGATGCCTAAAGGGCAAATGCTGATAAATCAAGAAAAGGTTTTTAATTTATCAACGTTAACCTAATCTTTATAAGCACAAAGAGTGTAATAAGGCGATTAATTTAGCATAGAAGTGGAATACTTATTCTCGTCTATTCATCGTTTTTTGCTTTGCAGAAAGAGTACTGATTTTTATATATTTGGTATGGAAAAAGTAAATATATACTAATAAGAATAACAAATAAGAAAGGTAAGACAAAGATGGAATGTTATTCAGAATTCATTCGGAAAAGGTAAATGTGTTGTTTGGTTGTGGAATGGAAAATACAGCTGAGGAGTTTCCTGTAATTCTTGAAATGTAGATTGGCAAAAAGGTAAGTAATGTACAAATTTAGTATAGAAAAATTAATGATGAGGTAATAAAAAATGGAAAAAAGAAATATATCATTTAGCCCCCCTGACATTAGTGAATTAGAAATCGAAGAAGTTAGTGAAGCGCTTCGTTCTGGTTGGATTACTACTGGTCCACGCACAAAGCAGTTAGAAAAAAACCTTGCCCAGTATTGTGGGGTTGAGAATATGGTCTGTCTTAATTCAGCTACGGCTGCCGAGGAATTAAGCTTGAGAATTCTTGGCATTGGTGAGGGGGATGAGGTTTTACTTCCGGCATACACATATACGGCATCGGCAGCTGCGGCTATTCATGTGGGTGCTACAGTTAAGTTCATTGATTCGCAACCGGGATGTTGCGAGATGGATTATGACCAGATGGAGTCAGCAATTACTGCAAAGACAAAGGCGATTATTCCTGTTGATTTAGGCGGGGTTGTATGTGATTATGAGCGTATTTTCAGAGCGGTAGAGAATAAAAAGATGTTGTTTCATCCAGCTAATAAGATTCAAAAAGCAATGGGACGTGTAGCAGTTGTTGCAGATTGTGCGCATGCACTAGGTTCAAAGTGGCATGGTAAAATGGCGGGATCAATTGCAGATTTTTCATCTTTTTCATTCCATGCAGTAAAGAATTTTACAACAGCAGAAGGTGGTGCTGCGTGTTGGAAACATATTGAAGGTATTGATGATGCAGAAATATATCATCGGTATCAACTTTTGAGTCTTCACGGACAGTCTAAAGATGCCTTGGCTAAAACTCAATTAGGAGCATGGGAATACGATATTATTGCGCCACTTTATAAATGTAACATGACTGATATTACGGCTGCTATAGGGTTAAAACAATTGGAGCGTTATCCTGAATTGCTGAAAAGACGTAGAGAGATTATAGAAAAATATGATGTAGCTTGCAATAAACTTGAGGTATTACATTTGAATCATTATAGAGAAGATGCTCAAAGTTGTGGACATTTGTATATTGTGAGAATACCGGGAGCAGATCATAAGAAGAGGTGTGAGATAATTATAAAGATGGCTGAACAGGGTATCGCTTGCAATGTTCACTATAAGCCCTTACCGATGATGACTGCGTATAAGAATCTTGGATTTGATATTAAAGATTATCCAAATGCATATGAGTATTTCAAAAATGAAATTACTTTGCCGTTACATACAAAGTTAACCAACGAAGATGTCGAATATGTAATTAGAAAATTTGCAGAGGCTATCAGATGTTAAAACCATGGGATGAAATTCCAGTGTGGATGCGGACACCGGAAGTAAAAGAATATTACGACATTTTGAAAAATCGAAAAGGGAATTTAGTGCTAAAACGAATTTTTGATTTCATAGTAGCTCTCATAGCTTTAGTTATATTTAGTCCATTTATGATTGTAATAGCAATTCTTATAGCAATCGATTCACCTGGAGGTGTGTTTTACCGTCAAGTACGCATTACAACCTATGGACAGGAATTTCGTATACATAAGTTTCGTACTATGATTGCTGATGCCGATAAGATTGGTACACAAATTACAGTAGAAAATGACAAGCGAGTAACAAGGATAGGTGTGTTTTTGCGAAAATATCGACTTGATGAGATTCCACAACTGATAGATATACTTATGGGAACAATGACATTTGTAGGAACCCGACCTGAGGTTCCTAAATATGTTGAAAAATATAGTGAAGAAATGAGAGCAACACTTTTGTTGCCGGCGGGCGTGACTTCTGAGGCAAGTATTCATTTTAAAAACGAAGCTGAGATGCTAGATATATCGGGTGATGTTGATCATGTTTATGTTGAAAAAGTCCTTCCTATAAAGATGAAATATAATTTGGAAAGTCTTAAGCAATTTAGTTTTTGGGCGGAAATTGTAACAATATTCCGTACAATATTTGCAGTCTTAGGAAAAAAATACTAAGAAATGCAAATAAATAACAATATTTGAGGAGATAGAGAAAATGTGTAAGCAATTGATTGCCTTAATTACAAATAATGATGATGATGTTTATTGTTTTCGAAAGGAACTCATCGAAAGACTTATTAGTGAAGGATATGATATGCTGATTTCATGTCCTAATGGACCGAAGTTTGAATTGATGAAAGAGATTCCTTTTATTTATGATGATACTGTTATTGATAGACGTGGAACAAACATTATTGCTGATACCAAGTTATTTTTGCATTATAGAAGGCTGTTTAAAAAATATAGACCAGCTATTGTACTAACCTATACAGCAAAACCAAATGTTTATGCTAGTTTTGCAGCGAGACAATTGAAAATTCCATATATAAATAATGTTACGGGTTTAGGCAGTGTTCTAAATAAAACAGGAATTGTGAGAGCAGTTATTATGAAGTTGTTTAAGATGGCTTATCGTGGAGCGGTATGTGTGATGTTCCAAAATTCTAGTAATATGAAACTCGCATTAAAATCTGGAATGGTAAAAGGCGATTATAAATTAATTCCGGGTTCTGGTGTAGATACAGAACGATATCCATTGTTACCATATCCAGATGGTGGTAATGGAATAGAAGGTAATACAGTTGTTTTTAACTATATAGGGCGTATTTTACATGATAAGGGTGTGGATGACTATATTGAAGTAGCAAAAAGGATAAAGAAGGAATATTCGAATACTGAGTTTAATATGATTGGATTTATCGAACCAACAGAAAATCATTACGAGAAAGAGTTAGAAGAACTTGGTAATCAGGGAATTATTGTATATAGAGGAAGTCAGAAAGATGTTAAACCTTTTATTAAAAGGGCTCATGCAATTATACATCCATCTACTTATGGAGAAGGAATGAGCAACGTGCTTTTAGAAAACGCTAGTTCAGGCAGACCTATAATTACAACGAATAATCCAGGGTGTATGGAAGTTACTGATGATAATGTATCTGGATTTATCTATCCAGGTGGAAATGTTGATAAATTGGAAGAGAAAATAAAGGAATTTCTTGCAATGGAAAATGAATTAAGAAAAGCAATGGGACTGGCTGGGAGATCAAAGGTAAAAGAAGAATTTGAACGAGAAATTGTTGTTAAGGCATATTTAGAAAAGATTAGAGTCAACATATGAGGGAGAATACAATGAAGAATACAATGAATATTTTATGGGTGACCAATGGAATTATGCCAGATATGTTGGAAGCGATGGGGAAAGAGAAAGGTTATGGAGGTAGTTGGCTTTTAGAACCTTCATATTTACTTGCAGAAAGCTTAGAGTATAATTTGAGTATTGTAACGCCATGGGCTGGTAAAGAGTTTGTACATAAAAGAGTAAAGAATATTGATTATTACTTACTTCCCTCTTCATACAGAGATCGTATGAAAAGTCCATCCGATAAATTTAGAACAGCCTGCAATGTTTTGATTGAAAAGATTAAACCAGATGTAATTCATTTACATGGCGGGGAATTTGCTATAGGCATTCCTTTTGCTGAATATCCAGGAATTCCGAAAGTGCTTTCTATTCAAGGAATTATTTCAAAAATTAATGAGAGTTATTTTTATGGGGGGATAAATATTCCTTCGTGGGTTGGGTGTTTATTACCTAATAGACTGTTGACATATTTGCCTATGAAACTTCAGCATGCAAGAAATAATTGGAGAGCCAGTTCTGAAATCAGACAAATGCAACAAGTGAATGCAATTACTGGATGTACACGGTGGGACTATACATATTCAATGCTTATAAATCCGAAATTAAAGTATTATAAAGTGGATTATGCCATTAGAAAAGAATTTTCAATGAAAAAATGGGATGTAAATAAATGCGATAGACATTCGTTTCTTATTGGTAGTATGACTGTTCCCCTTAAAGGACTACATAAAGCGTTTGAAGCCCTTGTTATTTTATTAAAAAAATATCCAGATGCAAAGATAAAGGTGGTCGGTACAAATACATTTCAGAAAAAGCCTAGAATAGGATATGCAAAGTATTTATATGACCTAGCTAATAAATTAGATATTATGGATCATTTAGAATTAATGGGGCCACAGGATACTAGGGGGATGATAAAAGCAATGTTAAGTGCAAATACATTTGTTTTATCATCATGTATTGAGAATGGACCTAATACGATGATGGAAGCAATGTGGCTTGGACTGCCTTGTGTATGTTCTTATGTAGGAGGGGCTATGCAGTTTGCAGAAGAAAATAAAGAAGCAATATTCTACAGGTTTGAAGAACCAGAAATTTTGGCTTATGAATTAGATAGACTTTGGTCCAATGATGATGTTGCAAATACATTGTCTGTAAATGCCAGAAAGCGTGCCGAAAAATTTGAAAATTTTAATGATGTATATCTTCGTTATAGAGATATGTATCAGGAATTAATAGAGGAAAATAAATGAGCGTAATAAATTTAGCACCAGTGATATTGTTTACATATAATAGGCCTGATCATACTAAAAAAGTGTTGGATGCGTTAGCTGAAAATGAGCTGGCAAAAGACAGCGAGTTATATATTTTTTGCGATGGTCCAAAAAATGAAAAGGTAATTGAGAAAAATGATGCCACAAAAAAAGTTATTGAAGAAGAAAGGAATCTTTCGAGATTTAAATGTGTCCATATTTTTATTTCCACTGAAAATAGAGGGCTAGCTAAATCAATTATTTCTGGCGTGACGAAAGTGATTGAAAAATATGGAAAATGCATTGTGTTAGAGGATGATCACATTACATCTAGAAGTTTTTTGAAATATATCAATGACTGTTTGGATTACTATGAAGATAATCAGAAAATATGGTCGATAAGTGGATTTACTTATCCTTTAAAAACCTTAGAAAACTATTCGGACGATGTCTATTTAAGCTATAGGGCGTGTAGCCATGGATGGGGAACATGGAAAAACAGGTGGGAGAAAGTTGATTGGGAAGTGAAAGATTTCAAGAAACTACAGTATTCGCTTTTACGTAGAAAAAACTTTAATCGAGGAGGAAATGATCTTTATAGAATGCTGCGACATCAAATTCGCGGAGATAGAGATTCATGGGCAATTCGGTTTTGTTATAGTCAATCTAAAAATAATATGTTGACAGTTTATCCTAAATATTCATTAATTAAAAATATCGGGTTTGATGGGACTGGAACGCATTGTCAGAATTTAGGAGATAGACAATTCTCGAATTTTATTTCGGGTGAATTTTGTTACATACTAAAGGAGGTTTCTTTGAATCAAAAAGTAATTAGAGATTTTAAAAAACAGTATAAAATCTCAATTAAAGAAGCGATGGAGTGGCTGATTAAAAAAATATCTAGGATAACAGAGAGGAACTAGATTGATGAGTGAAAAAAAAAATTTGAAAATATCTGTTTTTGTAGGATTATTTTGGAAGTTTGCAGAATCAGCGTGTGCTGATGTTGTATCATTTATTGTTTCTGTTATTTTGGCTAGACTCCTTCTTCCGGCTGATTATGGAGAGGTTTCTTTAGTTAATGTTTTCATTGTTATCGCAAATGTGTTTGTTGTAAATGGACTAGGAACTGCTTTAGTTCAGAAAAAAGATGCTGATGATTTGGACTTTTCGTCTGTGTTTTATGTAAACTTAATATTCTCAATATGCCTATATTTGATTATTTGGATATGTGCACCAAGTGTAGCGAAATTCTATAATATGCCACATTTGGCTATTGTATTACGAGTACTTGCGGTGAAAATAATTTTTGCAGCTATAAATTCTATTCAGAATGCGTATGTTTCAAGAAAAATGATGTTTAAAAAATTTTTCTATGCAACAATAGTGGGTACGATTATTTCTGCTCTTATAGGAATAGCAATGGCTTATAAAGGGTTTGGCGTTTGGGCATTAGTGGCACAGATTTTAACAAATAGTGTAATTGATACATTAGTACTGTGGTTTACTGTTAAATGGCGCCCTAAATTAATGTTTTCCTTTTCTCGTTTAAGAGGATTAATTAGTTATGGATGGAAAATATTAATGTCAAGTTTGATTAAGGTAGGGTATGATCAGTTAAGCAATCTTGTTATTGGAAAACTTTATACGAGTGAAGATTTAGCATTTTACTCAAGAGGAAAAAAATATCCGGATTTAGTAGTTACAGATATTAATTCTTCCATAAGTGCTGTTTTGTTTCCGGCGATAGCTAAACATCAGGATGATTATGAAAAAGTTAAATCTATGACCAGACGATCTATTAAGACTAGTACATATGTAATGACACCGCTTCTAATAGGTTTGGCTGCTTTGTCTGAACCACTAGTTTCTTGGATGCTAACTGATAAATGGTTACCATGCGTGCCATACATGAGAATTTGTTGTTTTTATTATATGTTGCAGCCGGTACAAACAGCTAATTTGCAGTCTATTCGTGCTATAGGAAGAAGTGATATTATATTAAAGTTAGATATTGTTAAAAGAGGTTGCGGTTTATTATTTTTGTTGCTTCTTATGAATCATGGAGTCATGGGGGTTGCACTTGCTCCAGTTGGAATGAGCATAGTAGCGATTATCGTGAATATAGAGCCAAATAAAAAACTGATTAAATACACGTATTGGGAGCAACTTTTGGACTTGGTACCTAATTTCTGTATAGCTCTAATTATGGGAGTGTTCGTATTTGGTGTATCAGAGATAATGAAAAATGCTGGAATATCTAATTTCCTTATTTTATTAGTAGGATTTGTAGCAGGTATGACTTTCTATCTGATTGTATCAATGGTGACAAAAAATGAAACTTTACGCTACATAATTAATGCTATAAAGGATTATTTACACAAATAAAATTAAGATGCACAGCAATCATTCCCCTGTAAAATATAGAAGTTTTCAAATTAAGATTGAATCATACAATAAGGAAGATTGCATGTAGAAAGAAGATGAAGAGATGTTATGACGGTTAGTAGAGATAAAATAGCAAAAATATGTGCCACATATTTTTTATGTTGGACATTTATCCCCCCTATGCAAGTAGGAAATATCTATCGTTTAATAGCAGTGTGTTGTGCCGTGACATGGTTCATATTATCTGTAGGAAAAGTATATTTGCATGAAAATGAGTGGTATGTGTTTTGGGCAATATTTTCTACAATAGGAATGATTCTCTTGCGTGTGGTGGTTTTTAATTCTGGCAGATATGCAATAATAAACACATTACAATGGATAATCATGTTATTAGTCGGAATTATTGTTTTGTATTATTTGAAGTATGATATTGAATATTTGTATGTATTGTATACAGTGATTCTTGTTATAGTGGCTATTTTTGCTATAACGACTATTAAAGCAGATTTACTGAATCCATATTCGTCGAGGATTGCTAATTCGGAATGGTTAGAGGCTCGTTTCGAAGGTAATGAAAATGTAGGGCTGTATGGCTATGTGTACATGGCCGTTTTTATTGAGCCATGTTTGATTTTTCTAAAAAAGAATAGAATAAGGTTAAATAAAATTTTTGATGTGATGGTGTGGATTGATATTTTGTTGATTGCCATTATGATTGCTGTAGCGGGATACTCTCTTGCAATTGTTTGCTCGTTAATCAGTTGTTTCATTGTTATAGTATTCGATACGCAAAGGCCATTTCGTTCCATATTAATATTAGCAATATTATTTGTTGTTTTTTTGAATTACAAAAAAATTCTTGAAGGCGTATTTGATTTTTTGCTACAAATTGTAGATACAAATGTTGTATATCAGGGAAAATTAACCGAATTTCGGGAGTTTTTTCTTGAAGGATCTGCATCAGGAAATTTGTCGGATCGTTTAAAAAACTATTCAGGAAGTTTAGATGGGATAATACATTATCCTATTTTTGGAACTTATTTTTCAGGGGTAGCTGGAGGCGGAGGGCACTCATTCATATTAGACTCAATTGGAAAGTTTGGCTGGTTTATAGGAGCGGTAGATATATATCTTATACTTATCAAGCCGTTCAGAATGAGCAGGTATAAAAAGAAAAATATATTAGATATAGGGTTATTTATATCATTTTTATTGTTTTTAGTTGCAGACCCATTGAGTCAGGAGATTGCGATAGCCTTATTTTTAATTTTTCCAGTTACTCAGAAGTTGGTAAATGGAAAGAAGAAAAAAATCGCACAAATGTAGAAGACGAGGTGTAGAATGCATATTTTATATTTAGGATATGTTTGTCATCAGGAGATATTTGATGAGTTAAGCAAAAAGGATACAGATATGTCAGTAGCTAGTCATAAATTTGAGACTTGCTTTGTTCGACAATTAACACATATTTTAACGAAGAGTGATTCTTTAAAGATAGTATCATTTCTCCCTAGTACAGATATTAAATCTGTAGAAGCGACTACATATTATCAAACTTATTTAGAGAAAGAGATTACGTATATCACAAGTGAAAGAAATAATCTTAAGAAAGTTACAAGAGCTGTTTTGACAGCAAAAGGTGAAATAAAAAAATGGATGAAGCGTACAGAAAACCAAGACAGGATTGTAATTTCATACGCAACTAATCCGATTTTATTAGCAGCATTCTTTTCTTTATCAAATAGACCTAGAATTGTAACAATTTGTTCGGAAGTACCTTCACTAAGAATAATGACAAATGGTGGAAATATAATCAATAGAATTAAAAAGAAAGTTTTTTCCTTGTTTAATGAAAAAATGGATGGCTATGTATTTATGTCACGACACATGAATGAGTTGTGTAACCCAAAGAATAAGCCGTGGATTGTTGTTGAGGGAATGATAGATGTAAGACATCGGGGACTAAAGGAAGAATGCAAAAAAATAAAGGGGATGGTATTCTATGCAGGAGGGTTATTCATAGAGTATGGTATAGATGTTTTATTGAAAAGTGCCTGTTTATTGGAAAATGAAGGAATAAATTTTGTTCTTTGTGGAGATGGAAATGCCAAAGAATTGGTGGAATATTATGCTAAGAAGTGTTCAAATATAAAGTATTTAGGAAATAAAAAGAATGATGAAATCTTAAAATTGGAGAAAGAAGCTGAGCTATTGATTAATCCAAGAAAGCCAGATAATTTAATATCAAGATATTCGTTTCCTTCAAAAACATTTGAATATTTTTCATCAGGAACGCCTTGTATTACAACAAAATTAGATGGAATACCGGAAGAATACTATAGTTATTGCTATACCTGTGATGTCTCAAAACCTGAAAAATTAGCAAAAGATATTCTTGAATTTTTTGAAATTCCTGTAAATACGCGCGAAAGAAAAGCAAAAGAAGCTTTTGAGTTTTTGCTTAACAAAAAATCTGCAAAAGCTCAAACAGAAAAAATAGTTTCTTTTTTACGCAATTTAATTTAAGAGTGGTTGATTATGAAAATTCTATATTATTATTCAAAATTGAATATTGGTGGAGCTGAACGTTCCACAGTACGTTTGTTAAATAAAATGGTTGAGATGGAACATGATATTACGTTATTGTTACGATGGAACAATGGAACTTTAGAAAATGAATTGGATTCAAGAGTTAACGTGATTTATCTCAAAAAGGGAGATTCAGATAACACAGGATTATTTTTACAGTTTATTGAAATTTGTAAAATGAGAATTCGCTTGAGGCTTATCAAGAAAAATAAGTATGATCTTGTTATAAATGGCTTATTTGGATATAATCCATCTATTCTATTTAAATACGTAAATGCAAAAAAATACTTTCAGATGCTCAGAAATGATGTAAGTAAGACTGGAATGTATGGAAAAACTGTAGCATATATGAAAAAATATGGTAGTAAATTTGATGCGTATATAGGAGTTTCAAAATTTACGACAGATTCATTTAAGAAATGTTATCCTCAGCTGAAAGATAAGGCATTTACTGTGTATAATATATTGCCAGAAGTTGATCCTAAGGAAGAGAGTGTCTGTCCCGAAGAACTATCTAAGAATGAAAAATATATAAAAATATTAACTGTATGCCGAATGGATGATAAGGCAAAGGGACTTTTTAGAATGGAAAAAGTATGTAAGCAGCTACAAACCAGTTATCCATCGAAGTTTAAATGGTTTGTGGTTGGAGAAGGACCCGATAAAGAAAAGTTACAGAAGCAGATTGAGAAAGATGGATTATCACAATGCATGATTTTATGTCCAGGCACGAGAAATCCGTTTCCATATTATGCGCATTCTGATCTTGTAGCTGTTTTATCATATTACGAGGGGCTTTGTGGTGTTGTGAATGAGGCTAAAATGATGTGCAGACCTCTTATTGCTACAGAGTTTTCTGGAATTCATGAACAAATTAAAAATGGCATAAATGGTATGATTGTTGATAATAATGAGAATGCAATTCTTGAAGGTTTACATAAAATTTTAAATAATCCTAGTTGCTTAAAAAATATGGCTGTAAATGGAATGTCTAAAAAATTGCTTGATAACGATGAAAAAATAAATGAACTTTGTCAGATATATAACATTTAGAGAAGGGACGATGATTGTATGAAAAAAAATATAGAACTTTCAGTAATAATACCCATTTATAATGTGGAGCAATATCTCAGGCAATGTTTAGATTCTGTTGTTAATCAGTATTTCAAAAATATAGAGATCATTCTAGTTAATGATGGCTCTACTGATAAATCATATAGTATATGTCAGGAATATGCTGAAAATGATAATAGAATTGTTTTGTTAAATCAGAAAAATGCAGGACTTGCAGCAGCTAGGCAGGCGGGATTAAATCAAGCAAGAGGAAACTATATAACATTTGTTGATTCTGATGACTGGCTAGAGTTGGAAATGTATCAAAAAATGATGGATGCAGCAAACAGTGTTAATGCTGATATTGTATTTTGTAATGTATATAGAAATGAATCCAAGAAAGAAAAATCCTATTTTCCATCGGGGTTTTATAATCGACAAGAAATGGAGAGGGTTATTTTTCCACGTCTTTTAGCAGGATTTTCTAGTGATAGTGGTGAAAATACTATCCGTTGGTGTAACTGGTTAAGATTATATAAAAAATCTTTAATTGATGATAACGGTATCTGTTTTGATAAAAGATTTAGAAGGAGTCAGGACTTGCCTTTTACATTTGAGTGTACAATTCATGCTAATAGTTATTATTATTTGGGTGAGGATTATTTATATCATAATAGGATGAATTATGAATCTTTATCTAAAGGATATACCCAGAATATGTGGGGATTAATAAAACCGCTTATTTTGTATTTACAAAATATTGTAAACTACTATGAAGGCTATAATTTTCAAGAGCAGATGAATCGTAGAGCAGCATTATTTGTATTTGAATGTTGTGAAAATGAAAATAAACCTAATAATAATAAGCCGATGAAGGACCGTATCAGTACAATCAAGAGTATTATGCGTGATGTTGAAGCTCAAGAATGGGTGAAAAAAATGAATTTATCTGGTATGAAGAAAATAAATAAGCTTTATACTATATGTTTCAGATTACACTTGGCAAGATTTTTTTACATGCTATCTGATAGGCGATTTAGAGATAGAAAAATCGATTATATGAGGAGGAAACAGAAAAATGGACATTCGTGAGTTAAAGAAGTTATATCGGAAAAAAAAGGAGATAAGTGTTCATTTTAAAAATATGCTATTATTTATGTCTGAAGATGGTTCCTCGCATTACCTTGCACTTATAATTAAACAAATCCATGCTATAGAAAAGGGGCTATCAATGCAAGAAATTAGGCTAGGATTTGGAATACCACGAATACAGCTGATGTTGGATTATATTGAGAGATATTTAAAGAGTGGAGGAGATAGACACATAGATGAAATAATAATGGCACAAGATGTTCTGGCAGAATATATTAATATTCATGAAGATAACAATTTTGTAAGTGAGGAGTATGAGACGGTAAAAAAAAGAATATATAGTTTGATAGATATTAGCCTAGAAAAAAAATCGGGTAGAGGAGGGATAGTATTGATACATCCAAACTCAGTTAAGCCTGATACGGATGCTTTTATTAATCTTGTACATAATAGACATAGTATTCGAGATTTTAAAGATGAATCAGTTGATGAGGTAAAGTTAAAAAAAGCAATAGAGTTAGCTATGCGAGCCCCCTCAGCATGTAATAGGCAATCAACAAGGGTGTATGTATTAGATCACACTGATTTTTCTATAATAAAAAATTGGACAGGAGGAGTAAAGAACTTTCTTCATATGGTTGATAAAATAGTTATAATTACAGGGCAGATGAGTGCATATGAGAAAGATGAGTATTTTCAGTATACTGTTAGTGCAGGGATTTTCACAGGGTATCTTACATTAGCGTTACAAGCATATAATATAGGTGCATGTATACTTCAACGACCACTTATAAGTGACACTAACTGGAAAGATGTTGCTCAAAAACTATATATACCAGATGACGAACAAGTTGTCTGTGCAATGGCTATAGGCATACCTCAAGATGAAATAAAGGTACCAAAATCTCAAAGGCTTAGCTATGAGAGGATTGTTAATTATGTTGGAGATCACTATAAGAAACGTATAAAGGATTAGAGTGTTTCGTATTTGAAATGGATTTTCTATTTTCAAATTTTAATATCTGGATTAACAAAATAGTAGCTCATGCTACGATTGCTATTTAGGTATAATAATTTTTGATATTTAAGAAAATAAAATTATCAGTTGGGATGGTAATAATGGGAATAAGTAGTATCGTTGTTCGTGGTATGATTTAGAATACAGTTGCTGTGGGAAATCCAATACATATTATCAAAAAAAGTTAAGGAATATAAAATAATGAAAATTGGTATTTTGACATTTTATGAATCAGATAATTATGGAACTGTGTTGCAGGCGTATGCTTTGCAAAATTATTTGATAAAATTGGGACATGCAGTATATATAATAAATTTAAAAAGAAATGTAAATGCAAAATCTAGATATTTTGAAAGCAAGCGGATAAGAAAATATACTTTTTTGCAACGTATACATAATAAGGTTATTATGTATATACATAGAAATGATTCTGATATTAAGCATAAAAAGTTTGAAGAGTTTAGAAAAGAAAATTTGGCTGTTATGCAGACACAATATGAGCCTGGAATGAAATTTGTAGAATCTTTAGAGGAATTTGACTTAATTATCAGCGGTGGCGATCAAATTTGGAATCCATACCATAAAACTTTTTCATTTGATTATATGTGTCAGTTTTTACATGATGGAAATAAGTGCATATCCTATAGTTCAAGTTTTGGGGTTGAGAGTATAAAAGAGAATTCTGTTCTTTTGAATATGAAAAAATGTTTATCTAAATATTCATCTATAATGGTTAGAGAAAAATCAGGTGTAGATATAATTAATAGAATGGGATTATTTGCCGAACAAGTAGTTGATCCGGTGTTTTTAGATGATTCTATATGGAATCAATTTATTAATGAAAGTTCGCCGGAAAAGTACAAATATGGACTGGTTTATGCTCTAGTAGACTATCCAGATGATGATGACAAAATAATAAAAAGATATGCAAAAAACAAGAAATTAAAACTTGTAATTTTGCCTGAAAATAGAAGAAATTGTTTAAGAAACTATAAAAAGCGTTTTTCACTCTCTCCGAAGGAGTTTATTAATTATATTGCACATAGTGAAATTGTATTTACAAATTCATTTCATGGATTAGCATTTGCATTTCTGTTTCGAAAAAGAGTTGTATTGCTTAATACTTGCACAGAGGAAGCAAAAAAGAAGCAAGTTAGATTGAAAGAATTACTGGACTGGTTCGATGTTAAAAATTATGAATTAAATAGTCTTAGTCGAAAATTTGATTGTGATTATAAGAAATTAGAAGCTGCAGTTTTGGCTTCACAAGAAAAATTAAAAAAGGCTTTAAATTAATATGAGATTACGAAACATAGTTATTGTGTGTGAAAACAGTAATAACTATAAGATTAGCAATAGGAGGATATAAATAATGTTTAAAGGAAAAACTCTTTTGATTACTGGCGGTACGGGATCTTTTGGTAATGCTGTACTAAATAGATTTTTAAAGACTGATATTGGTGAAATTCGAGTGTTCTCTCGAGATGAGAAGAAACAAGATGATATGCGTCATGAATATCAAGCAAAAATGCCCGAAGTAGCAGACAAAATTAAATTTTATATTGGTGACGTACGAGATATTCAGTCTGTGCGAAATGCAATGCATGGGGTTGACTATATTTTTCATGCGGCTGCACTAAAACAGGTACCATCCTGTGAGTTTTTTCCGCTTGAAGCGGTTAAAACAAATGTTTTAGGAACGGAGAATGTGCTAAACGCTGCAATTGAAGCAGAGGTTAAATCAGTTATTTGTCTTTCGACAGATAAAGCAGCATATCCGGTGAATGCAATGGGAATTTCAAAGGCATTAGAGGAAAGAGTAGCGGTTGCTAAATCAAGAACGGTGGATTCTGAAAAAACGAAGATTTGTTGTACTCGTTATGGAAATGTAATGTGTTCGAGAGGATCTGTTATACCCCTTTGGATTGATCAGATTAGAAATGGCAATCCGATTACCATTACAGATGGATCTATGACTCGGTTTATTATGAGTCTTGATGAAGCTGTGGATTTAGTTCTTTTTGCATTTGAATATGGAACGTCTGGTGATATTCTTGTACAAAAAGCGCCGGCTTGTACGATTCAAACACAGGCAGAAGCGGTGTGTGAATTATTTGGTGGAAAGAAGGAAGATATTAAGGTTATTGGTGTTCGTCATGGCGAGAAGATGTATGAAACGCTTCTCACTAATGAAGAGTGTGCTAAGGCTGTGGATATGGGAGAATTTTATCGTGTTCCTGTTGATAATAGAAGCTTGAACTACGATAAATATTTTAGTGAAGGGGATACAGAAAGAACACATATTACTGAATTTAACAGTAATAATACTAAATTACTTACAGTGGAGGAAGTGAAAGACAAGCTGTGTACATTACGGTACATACAAGAGGAGTTGAATAATGTAAAATAGAGGGTACAATTATGAGAAAGATTAATGTTAGAAATAGTAGTATTGAATTATTGCGAATAGTAATTATGATATTTATTGTAACAATGCATGTATGCACTCAGGGCGGAATAATAAATTCTGTGACTCCATTTACCTCAAATTATAATTGGGTATGGTTTATTATGGTGGTGTGTTATTGCGCTGTAAATTGTTATGCATTAATCAGTGGTTACGTGGGTATAGACACAGCTTTTGAATATGAGAGGATATGTAGACTTTGGGTTAAAGTTTGTTTTTATACAGTAATTATAACAATTGTGATGAAAATAGTAAGTCCTGAGTCTGTTGGGTTTATGGATTTTATTAAGTCTATAACACCGGCGTCATCAGGACAATATTGGTATTTTTCAGCATATTTTGCACTTTTTTTCTTAACACCGTTTTTGAATGTTTTAATTAATGAACTTGATAAGAAAAGATTAAAGTTGTTGATTTTTACCATAGTTATTGTTTTTTCAGTAATTCCTACTTTTCGACATACAGATCCATTTTTGACGGGTAAAGGATACTCTTGTATATGGTTAGTGTGTATGTATTTGCTAGGTGCTTACTTAAAAAAAATTGAATTTTTTAAGAACTACTCATTAAAAATGATGCTAATTTTATTTGGTGGATCATTAATTTTATTGTTTGGAAGTAAAATAGGAATCGAATTTTTAGTATATCGTTTGTCAGGGGTGGTTGCTGGTGGGGGATACTTATTAGCGTATACTTCTCCAATTGTCATAATTGAAGCAGTTTCTTTGATGGGTATTTTCATGAAAATTCATATTAAAAATGACATTGTAAACAATATAATAAAGAAAATAGGGAAAACAACGTTCTTTGTTTTTATAATTCATGAACACCCGCTACTAAAACATAAATTCATTATAGATAATTTTATACAGTATAGTGTATATAGTTCTGGGAAGATGGTATTATTTATTGTGGGTACAGCGATTACTATATTTGTGATATGTTGTGCAATAGATCTATTAAGGGAAGGTATTTTTATTTTACTGAGGGTTAACTTGTTTGAGAAATTTGTCGTTACATCCATTCAAAGGAAAATAAAAACAGCATTTGAAGTATTCAAGCAGATTGATTGAACAAAGTGAATATTCTGGGTGAGATTCCATCAGCTGTCCGGTGATATGGAAATCACTTTTTATATTCTCTTTTGTGCATACCGAATCATAATTTCTACGAGAATATTGGTAAAGGTTGCTACGCACCGCAGATGCGGCAAGACCTTGACGAATATTCCCATAGAAACGGACACGTAATCAAGCACCAAAAGGCGATTTCCGAGTACCGGAACTCTGATTTCCAAATTTCCGGATTGGAGATTTCGACCCGCAAGAATATTCACAAAGAGAATGTGAATATTTTACAATTCGATTCATTAGAAAAATATGATTCGATACAGAAAAAAGGAATATGAAAAATAGATATAATTGAGCCACTATATGAGATGGCGCCACCTCTTTTATTATATTAGTACTTACTATATATGATTATATATCATCTTCTTCGAAACATATATAATATCTACTTAATATAAAGAATGTGTGGATATATACACCAAGAAAAGAACTAAGTATAATAGACTCGTAAGGAGAATAATAAGTATGGTAGAACATAACTTTAGATGGAAAAATAACGGAAGAACAAAGATCATGATTGGTTGCGGAACTCGTCCTGAAATTATTAGACTAGCTGCTGTAATCAAGAGATGTAGAGAATATTTTGACTGTTGTGTAGTTTATTACAATCAGAATTGGGATCGAAATTTGAGTACCGTCTTTTGGGAAGACTTCGAGTTGGTGAATATATTCGGAGAGTATGGTCCGGATATTCTTATTCCGGTAGTTGGTGAGAATCTTGGTGTAACCTGCGGAAATATTTTAGGGCGAAGTTTTGAGTTGTTATCAGAGCTTCAACCAGAGGGATATCTGGTACTTGGGGATACCAATAGTTGCTTGTCTGCTATTTCTGCAAAACGCTTACACATTCCATTATTCCACATGGAGGCAGGAAATCGGTGTAAAGATGAGTGTCTTCCTGAAGAAACAAACAGACGTATTGTGGACATAATTTCAGATGTAAATCTTTGCTATAGTGAGTTTGCTAGAAAATATCTTGCTGACACAGGACTTCCAAAGGAGAGAACATATCAGACAGGGTCTCCTATGGCAGAGGTTCTTAGGATGAACCTTGATAAGATTAAAAAATCGGATGTGATTGAGAGACTGGGACTTGAGAAGAACAAATACATTCTTTTGTCTGCACATAGAGAAGAAAATATTGATTCTGAGAAGAATTTCCTTAGTCTTTTTACAGCGATTAATGCGTTGGCTCAAAAGTATGATATGCCTATCCTTTATTCTTGCCACCCAAGATCTAAGAATAGATTGGAAAAGAGTGGATTTAAGCTAGATCCAAGAGTAAGAATTAATGAACCGCTTGGATTTAATGATTATAACTGCCTTCAGATGAATGCGCTTGCAATCGTATCTGACTCTGGTACGCTTCCAGAAGAAAGTTCATTCTATCTTTCTATTGGTCATCCGATTGCAGCGGTATGTATTCGAACATCTACGGAGAGGCCAGAGGCACTTGAAGCGGGTGATTTTATCTTAGCTGGTATTACAACAAAAGAGTTGTTGAATGCAACTGATATGGCTATTAAGATGAAAAGGGATGGAGTACTTGGTAAGCCATGTCCGGATTACGTTGACGAGACAGTTTCTATGAAAGTAGTCAGAATTATTCAAGGTTATGTTAATGTGGTTAATAAGATGGTTTGGAGAAAAGAATAAAAGTGAAATAAAGAAGGGCGGAGAGTAAGCATGAATATATTAGTTACAGGAGCCAAGGGCATGGTTGGAACTGCTCTTTGCAATAACCTGAAAAATATCAAAGATGGAAAAAATAAAACAAGACTTAGCATTAAAATCGATGAAATTTATGAGTACGATCTTGACAGTACAGAAGCGGAATTGGATGAGTATTGCACAAAAGCTGATTTTGTGTTTAATCTTGCAGGAGTAAATCGTCCAGAAAATCAGGAAGATTTTATGAAAGGCAACTTTGGATTTGCTTCACAGCTTCTTGATATATTAAAAAAGCACAATAGCAGAGCGGGAATTATGCTTTCATCCTCTGTTCAGGCAACTTTAGCTGGAAGATTTGGAAATTCTGAATATGGCAGAAGCAAAAAAGCTGGGGAGGAGTTGTTTTTCCAGTATGGAGAAGAAACAGGAGCTCCTGTGTATGTCTATAGATTTGTAAATCTGATGGGACATTCCAAACCAAAATATAATAGTGCTATTTCTACATTTTGCTGGGCAGTGGCAAATGACGAAGAATTTACTGTAAATGATAGAAGCACAGAACTGGAAGTCCTTTATATTGATGATCTTGTTGAAGGTATGTTTGATCTACTGGAAGGTAAGGAACAGCATTGCGAATTTGATGGAGTAGAGACTGTTTTGCAGGAGGATGGAAGATACTGTTGTGTACCGGTGACTCATAAAGTAACATTAGGAGAAATCATAGATCTGTTGGGGCAGTTTAAAGTTCAGCCAGTGAATCTGATGATGCCAAAATGTCCAGATGGTTCTTTTGCAAAAAAGCTGTTTTCTCTTTATTTGACATATTTACCGACTGACAAATTTAAATATGCTATGAAAATGAATTGCGATAATCGCGGCTCATTTACTGAGTTGGTTCATACAGTTGATTGTGGACAGGTTTCTATCAATATTAGTAAGCCAGGAATTACAAAGGGACAGCATTGGCATAACAGTAAATGGGAGCAGTTTATTGTTGTTCATGGTCATGGATTAATTAGAGAGAGAAATATCAATACAGGAGAGACTGTAGAATTTGAAGTTTCTGGAGATAAGATCGAAGCAATTTATATGATTCCTGGATGGACCCATAATATTATTAATTTGTCAGAAACAGACGATTTAGTAACTGTTATGACTTGTAATGAAATTTTTGATTCAAAAAATCCGGATACATTTTTTGAACCGGTATAGAATTTAAAGCTGGAGTCTGGTTGTTGGTAGGGCTCCAGCTTTTGCACTACTTATACGTTATAAAATGTCTTATACCATTCTGCAAATCTTCTCAATCCACTTCGTAAGTTTGTATTAGGTTTAAATCCATAATCATGTTCAAGAGGGGTAGTATCTGCATATGTAACAGGCACATCTCCAGGCTGCATAGGAACCAGTTCTTTATGAGCTTCGAAGTCATAGTCATCTGGAAGTACTTTTGCACGAATCAATTCTTGCTGAAGGATATCTACAAAATCCAAAAGATTTTCTGGATTGCTGTTTCCGATATTATAGACAGCATATGGTGGAATAGGAAGACCATCTTTGCCTGTTTTCTTTTCTGGAGCTCCCTGCATAACGCGTTTTACACCTTCGACGATATCATCAATGTAAGTAAAGTCACGCTTACAATTTCCATAGTTAAAGATCTGAATAGTTTCACCCTTTAAAAGCTTATTAGTAAAACCGAAATATGCCATATCTGGTCTTCCGGCAGGACCATAAACAGTAAAGAAACGAAGTCCGGTAGAAGGTATGTTGTACAATTTGGAGTAAGAGTGTGCCATTAGCTCATTACTTTTTTTTGTTGCAGCGTATAAAGAAACTGGATTATCTACTTTATCATCTGTGCTATAAGGAACTTTTTTATTTGTTCCATATACGGAAGAAGAAGACGCATATACTAGATGTTCTACACCGGGTGCTCCATTATCATAAGAATGTCGGCAGGCTTCCAGAATATTATAAAAGCCAATTAAATTAGACTGAATGTAAGCGTCTGGATTGGTAATGGAGTAACGGACACCTGCCTGTGCAGCCAGATTTACAACAATATGAGGCTTGTGTTCTGCAAAAATCTGATCGATCAGTGACTTGTCAGCAAGATCCCCCTGATAGAACTTATAAGTGGAATTACTGTGCCGTGTAAGACATTTTTTTATTTCGTTAAGCCTCCATTCTTTGATATTGACATCATAGTAAGTGTTCATATTATCCAAACCGATAATGTTGACAGGAGACTGTGTTTTTAATAAATCAAGGACTAGGTTACTGCCGATGAAGCCGGCAGAACCTGTAATAAAGATTGTTTTATTCTTTAATTCTATGTGCTGCATAAAAGATTCCTCCCTTTTAATCTCTTCGGAAAAGATCACGTGTATATACCTTTTCTTCTACATCATCCAAACAAGCATCATATCTGTTGGCGACAATTGCCTGCGAAAGGGATTTGAATTCATTTAAATCACCGATTACACGGCTTCCATAGAACGTAGATTCAGCAGGAAGTGTTGGTTCGTAAATCACGACAGTAGCACCTTTCGCTTTAATTCTTTTCATAACACCCTGGATAGAAGACTGACGGAAGTTGTCAGAGTTGCTCTTCATAGTCAGACGGTAAACACCGATGATTACTTCTTTTTCCTTTGCTTCATCCCAGAAACTATTTGCTTCATAAGCACCGGCTATCTCAAGTACTCGGTCCGCAATAAAGTCTTTTCTTGTTCGGTTACTCTCTACAATCGCAGACATCATGTTTTGAGGTACATCCTGGAAGTTTGCAAGGAGCTGTTTTGTATCTTTTGGCAGGCAGTATCCGCCGTATCCAAAAGAAGGATTGTTATAATGAGTTCCGATACGAGGATCCAGGCAGACACCGTTGATGATTTCCTGTGTATTTAGTCCTTTGGATTCTGCGTAAGTATCCAGCTCGTTGAAATAAGAAACACGAAGTGCCAGATACGTATTGGCAAAGAGTTTTACAGCTTCTGCTTCTGTAAATCCCATAAATAATGTATCAATATTTTCTTTGATTGCACCTTGCTGCAGGAGTGCTGCGAAGAGATGTGCTTTTTCGGCAGATTCTTCATCACAGGACACAATGATGCGGGATGGATAAAGGTTATCATACAAAGCCTTTGACTCACGCAAAAATTCAGGACTGAAGATGATATTCTTCGTATTGTATTTTGCTCTGACAGATGCAGTATATCCAACAGGGATCGTAGATTTGATGATCATCATGGCATCCGGATTTACTTTCAGAACAAGCTCGATTACGGCTTCTACAGCAGAGCAGTCGAAGAAATTCTTCTTACTGTCATAATTAGTCGGCGCTGCAATGATAATAAAGTCTGCATCTTTATAGGCAGCTTCTCCGTCAAGCGTTGCAGTCAGATCAAGTTCCTTTTCAGCCAGATATTTCTCGATATATTCATCCTGGATCGGAGACTTCTTGTTGTTAATCAGCTCCACTTTTTCCGGAATAATGTCAACTGCAGTTACGTGATTGTGCTGTGCAAGCAGCGTGGCAATAGAAAGTCCCACATATCCGGTTCCGGCTACCGCAATATGATACTTCTTATCCAGTACCATATCTTTATGAGTTTCCTCTTCTTCTTCGACAAACAAATCCGTCACTTCAAATCCAAGATTTTCCCCAAGACGTTGCAGTTGATCAATAGAAGGAATGTAATCAGAATTCTCCAGTCTTCCGATCATTGCCCGATTGATTCCTGTTGCTTCAGCAAGCTGAACCTGAGTAAGTCCCTTTGCTTTTCTTTCGTTGATAACTGTGCTGACCAGTTTATCCATAGATAATTTTTTCATAAGCACCTCCAAAACCAGTTTTAAATATCATTTTATGCGATATAAGTTTATTTTGATAAAAAATATGATATCAAAAGTTGGATATAATGTCAATGAGGAGATGGCGACCAAGATGAGTGATGCTTTAAAGGATATTGTGGGGTTTCGTGTAAAGGTTTAATGGTATTTAACTTATGAATGGATACTAATATTAATGCCTTTGGCTGGTATAAGATTATCAGTCAAGGACTACATCCTTCATAATTGTAGAAAAATAGACTAAGTATCCAACAGCTGTAATTAAAAAAAAGTCAAGGAATCATAAAAACCGTTGGGATATTTGGCGCTTACGGATTAGCGATAAAAATAGTAGGATTGTATTTTATAATAGCGTTTGCTATACTGTCAATGTGGTGTAGGGTACACATGAGGAGGAATGTTTATGATACAATTAAACAATGAGAACAAAGTGGAGGATACGGGAACGATTCAGATTTATAGTAGTTCTTTGATCTATGATGATTCGGTTATTCAGTTATGTAATATTTCTAGAATCACAGTAGCACCACTAGAAAAACAACCTATTCCAGGTTGGGCTATAGTACTTATCATAGCTGGGGTTCTTTGTTTTTCTATTAATACTTTATGGGCTTTGATATTTATATTAATTGGTGGTGGAATTTGTTTTTCTGTTTGGTATAAGAACAACAACTTGGGACATTACCTAAAAATAGAGTTGAATTCTGGGAGGAATGTGTATTTTCAAGGGAAAGATTCAGAATTTTTGAAGAAAATCACAGGTATACTTGCTGAAAATATGAACAATAAGGGCAAGGTAAATTATAATATTGACTTAAAAAATGCTGTTATAGATAGAATGCAGATGGGTGATAATAACACTATGAAATAAGGCGGAGAGAGATAATGTCAACTTTTAATATTCAAAATATTTCAGCTATAAATTTGCAGACAGGTGATAATAATAATATGAGCATCTCAGAGCAATCGAACATGGTACAATGGGATATCTTAACAAGAGAATTCAAAGAGCTGGCTCGGTCCAATAATGGTTCAGCAGAATATCGAAAATTGTTAGAACAAAGTATTCAATTATCACAGAAAAAAGATAAGATAGGTTTATCTGAAGTATTAAAAAAATTTACAAAAGATTTATTTTTTGATCTTTCTAAGACAGCGCTGATTGAGATTATAAAACTTTTTTTATAGGATGTGTTTAGAAGTATATGCAAAAAACGAAAGCCGGGAGATGGAGGAACGCTTTATGATTTTTGAAGAGATGCTGAAAGAAGAACGGGCTGCCGGATTTGCAAAAGGGCGTGCTGAAGGAGTTGCAGAGGGGCGAATTTCTGAGAGTAAGGATACGTTACTCTTATTTTTGCAGAATCTTGGAACGGTTCCTAAAGTACTTTCGGATCAAATTGAAGAACAAGGTGATTTGGATGTACTGAAAGAGTGGATCAGGATGGCATTCCAATCGAAATCTGTGGAAGAATTTGCAAAGAAGATAAAATAAGAATCTACATCGGAGAATATCCGATCTAATATCATCAGCCGTGGCTGTTCTGGCCGGGGCTGATGATAAAAAGGAACAAGTCAATGCCGTTTCGGGCAGATATTCAAAGAAGAGCAGAGGAATTCTATATTTTGTGGGTAAGCACATATATATTCAGCGGCTGGAAAAGATGCAATTGTAGTAGTCATGTGATATACTGTTCTTATCTTTTCAGTATTGACGTTTATATAAAGGAAGTTCAGGTGTTGTTGACCTCATAAATTATCAAAATACTGATTTACTTGCCTGTCTCTGAATTGACCTGTATACTGTCATCATCATACAAAAAGGAAAAGGTCTCAGAGCACCCTCCTGGCAAGTTGTGTACTCTGAGACCCTGGTCACTAAACCCTGGTTATTATATCGGATTATTCACTTGTCCTCAAGAAGGATTTGGTGTTTTTGGTTGAGAGCAGTGTGACCACCCATATGTGTCCGATCTGTCAGGCTACGCTTGCCTACCGAGATTCACGCCCACGCATCCGTAAAAGTTTGGCAGCTTATGCAATTGGTCGAGAAGAAAAAAACAGATGCGAGAAAAGATGAAAACGCTTAAGTCGGAAGAGATGCATGATTATATAGAAATGGATGAATTATTGAAAACATTGCATGAGATAATGGAAATGGTGATAAACAGTCATTTGATAAGGTTTTTGGAAATAAAAACTTACTAAATTTCTGATTATCTTTTCATAAGTTGGTAAATGACGATATATCCCGTATTTTAGGGCTTTATCGGTATTTTCTTTTTGGAAGATACCTTGCATAAGCTGGCATTTACCAGCATGAAAATGCAACCAAAAGTAGTAAATGAGTAGTAAATATAAGCTCCGATATTAACAAGCCAGTCTTTCCAGTTCTGCTTTTGCAGATTGAAATGTACCGTGTGCATAATAGCCAAGTGTCATGGTTATGTTAGCGTGTCCCATAAGATATTGCAGGGTGTTTGGGTTCATTCCTCTGTTTGCCATATTCGTACAGTAAGTATGTCGGAATGAATGTGGTGTGATGTTCGGTAACTTGTCCGTGTGATACTTGTTATACTTCTTAATTAGTCCTCGCACCATGCCCTCATAGTTTCCTGCAACTTTAGGTAAGCCCTCACGGTTCAAGAATAGGAAATTGCTATAACCACCTACAATCAACGGTTGTGCCTTTCCTCTGTTCTTTAGTATTCTTTGGATTGCTTGATAAGCCCGTTCTGTCAATGGAAGTTCTCGTTTTCCGTTTTTGGTCTTTGGCGTTTCAATATAGTAGCCGATTTCGCTGTCTTTCAATAACTGGTGGTCTATATTGAGTATTCTGTTCTGCATATCAATATGCGTCGTTAGTCCGCAAAATTCAGAAATACGAAGTCCCGTTTCCAGCAGAAGCACAACCTCATCATAATACTTACTATAAATCTTGTCCTTTTCCATAAAGGCAAGCAGGCGTTCTTCCTGCTCTGGTGTAAGGATAACTTTCTGCTCCGTATCATCTTCCAGAACATCACTTAGCTTAAATTCAAACGGGTTCTTTCTGATACAGTCGTCTTGTATCGCCATGTAAAATGACGCTTTCAAGGAACGCTTGTAGTTATCAATCGTTTTATAGGCGTATCCTTTTTCGCTCATTCTGATAGCCCATTCTTTAGCGTCCGACTGCTTAACAGTATCAATCGCCCTCATACCCAATGGGTCATTTTTCAGAGCGTTCATAAGATACTGTCGTCCTTTTTCAGTAGCCCTCTTGATGTTCTTTCTTTGGCTGTTCTTCTTGTCGTAGAGCTGGCAGACTGTCATTTTACCGCCTGCTGTATCGATACCGTCGTTAAGGTCTTTTTTAATCTGTGTTTCTTTTTCCCTCAACGATATATCATCACGCTTTCCAGCAGGTGTCTTGTCTGTCGGTACAAGTTTCCAAGAATAGATAAATTGTGGCTTTCCGTATATATCGGTATATTTATAAACGTATCTTCCGTCTTTTCGCTGGCTCTCTCCATTACGCAAATTGCGATTTTTACTGTCTTTTCGTTTTACATTAGACATAGTGTAAAGCTCCTTTCCGTCATGGAATGAGCCGTGATACGCTATATCTTATTATACCATATCTACGGCTCAATGACATTAGATTTCGTCCAATGTATCTATGATTTTTTCAAATTGTTTTCGCTTAATCTGAATACGGTTGCCGTTCACGATAACCCAGCCAGCGTCAAGATTTTCTTCAGCTAATTTACGCAATTTCTTTTCGCCAATGCGGAAGTATTTGGACGCTTCTTCAACCGTCAGCGTATATTTTTCCCAAATAGGCACATCAGTATTGTTCATAATCTATGCACCCCCCTTTACTGTGTGTCGTTTTTTACAAGCAGGCAGACGGCTTTGGAAAGCTCCATTAGTATCTCAACTATTCCCATTCTTGTGGGCAGAACCGCACCATGCGGACGTATCATTATTCTGTGAGGATAGGTCGTGGCAAAACAACTTTTCCAACAGTCGCTCTCGGATCACTGCGTGGGTCGCTCGCTTTCTTTTGAAAAGGTCGTGGCGTACAGTCCCCGTGGCTCGCCATCTCACAAACGTATCTGTCTGCTTTATTCAGTTGTCAAAGAGCTGTGGTGAAAGCGTGTTGCTTTCATATAAAAGCAGGTGGCAGAGCAGGAAAGAGGGGGATATTAAATCATGCTCCGCTAAAAACTGCTTATTCTTCTGGTTCTAAGTCCATATCTTCAATATCAAAACCTAAAATCATTTTGATAAGTGCTTCTCTGATACGTCCTTTTAATTCCATATCTACAACGATATAAACATTGCCGTATTCATCATAAAGTGAACGCAAACAGCACTTTGATATGTAAGGGTCATAAAATGCCAGTAATTTTTCAATCGCTTTTTCGTTTCCGTCCATAGCTGATGAAATCAAGTAATAAGACGGTTTCTTAAATAACTGTTTCATTTTCTAATGTTCCTCCTTGAGTATTTTTTTCATAGTTTCCAAAGCGTGATGTCGGTTTCTAAATACACCGCTTTGCGTGATTTTCTGCAAGTTGGCAATTTCACTTTCTGTCATTTCCAAGAAGTAATACATCAACAGAGTATTGCGTTTTCTTTCTGGAAGTTTCTTCAAGGCTTCTGCCAATTCATCATCAAGGACACGAATATCAATGCCACATACTGAAAAGATTGTATAATCTGTTTCGTAATCGTCCCAAACAGCCATTTTATCAACAAGGACATCTGGCAATTCGCTGAAAGATATTTCTTTATTCTTACGACGGTTTAATTCCTTGTAATAATCTTTCACGACACTACGGACAACTTTCTTTAAACAACTTTCAAAACGACATTGAACTGTTTTCTGGAAGTCAGACGGTTTCATCAATCTCACCTCCTTTCCTTTATGATTTGAAAAGTGTTTATCCCTCTTTCCGCACCATATAAGGACAGCTAGGTGTGATTTAATGACCTCTTTTGAAAAATTTTTTAAATTTTTTCGGGTATGAAAAAAGCCCGCACAAAACATATAGTCTGTACGAGCCTTTAAAGCTAAAACATATTCAATTTTTAATAGTGTGCTATTAGGTGGGATTTGATTGCAAATAATTGTACTTAAAGCTTTCCATAACGCAAGCCCCCTTAAAGCACCGTATCAATGTTGGCATGGTTTTTCAAATTACTCTGAAAAATTATGAACTGTTCCTTTTGGAAATATAATTGTCAGTCTTGTATATTCTTTTTCCGTAGAAGCAATATCCAATTTCAATCCCAACCTATCGCATAATTTTTTAGATAGATACAGTCCCATACCTGTTGCATTTGCCTTGTTTCTGTTAGAACCAGTAAAGCCTTTTTCAAATACACGGGATAAATCAGACGTTTTTATTCCACAGCCATTATCTTCAATTACAAGCAGTATATTTGTTCCGTTGTCTTGACTGTATATCGTCAGTTTGTTTTCCTGCTTGTCAAAATACTTAATCGCATTTTGCACGATTTGAGATAGAATGAATGTCAGCCATTTTTCATCAGTATATACAACATTCTCTATGTCATGGATATTGATAATTACTTTCCTTTCCATAAGTGAATGACGAAATTTCAGAATGACATTATGTATCACTTCGTCTAACTGCAACTGTTTTACAAAATAGTCCTTTTCCGTATTTTCACTCCTTGCATAGTAGAGCATTTGTTCCACCAACTGAAATATCTTGTCTGTTTCTTTTTTTAACGTGTAATTTTTCGTATTATCGAACGTCAAAGACAATGCTCCTATCGGTATTTTAATTTCATGGGCGAAACTTTCCACATATTCTTGATAATCCTGCTTTTCCTCTGTGATTTTACCGATTTCATCATTCATAGATTTGCAGGCTTTTTTTAGTGCGTAGTAATAGGCTTCATTTTGAAATTCTTTTGGCTTTGGTAAAACATCTGCAATATAGTAGGTTTCTTCCAGTCCGTCTACTAAATCAATAATATGTTGCGAAGCCTTACGTTTCTTCCGATACAAACACCATTGAAAAAGCCCTTGTATGCTGATGAACAGAATTACCAGCAATACAACAAATAGCGTATCTACACCGTAGAAAATCAAGAGAAATGCTACTAAGGCAAGAAAGAAAAGCTGAAACAATATCTCTGTTATTTTTTCTTCTAAGAATGTAAAAAAGCTCACAGTTTCCAACCCTTTCCTCGTATATTTTCCAATAAATGAACAATACCGATTTCTTTCATTTTCTTTTTTAGACGGGTCATATTAACCAGTAATACATTTTCGTCTAAATAATATTTGTCGTTCCACAGCTTTTCCAATAGTTCTTCCTTACTGATAACTTTATCTTCGTTCATAAAGAAGTAGTATAAAATACGAAATTCATTTCTTGTCAATTCAATGCTTTTCTCTTGATACTTCAAAATAGATAAATGTAAATCAAGGGTACAATCTTTTTTAACAAGCTCACGGAAATTATTCGGGTTTGATAACTGCAATGCACGCTTGATCTTCTCAAGAAGAATAAGCGTGTCATACGGCTTTGTGATGAAGTCAATCCCACCCACTTGAATACTTTTCAATTCGTCAGCATTTGTATCTCTGCTTGTTACAAAGATAATCGGTACTGGCATGACTTGTTTTATTTTCCTGCATACTTCATAGCCATTCTCATACGGCAGGTTAATATCAAGCAGAACCAGTTCTATGGAATATTGCTTTAATTCATCTGTCAGGTTTCCAAAGTCAATCAATAAAACTGTTTCATATCCTTGTGTGTTCAATAATTTAGAAAGCTCCAAACGAGTGATTTCATCATCTTCGATAATTGCTATTCTCATTTCAACACCCCCTTGATTTACCATTATAATAATTTCACAGCAGGAGAGTTAGAAAAATCTAACTCTCCTCATTGATATTTCGTTTGAAACCGATATACGTTGCTATCCAGTAAATACTATAAATTAGGAAGAAGATAATTAAATTCAAGCCAAAGTACATTAGATAAAGGTGTTTATCTCCCAAAATTTGTTGATACACATTATTCAATGACGACATCATCACAAAAGAACATAATATTGCTGATATTGCAGGGACACAAAATAATATCAATAATTGTTTTCTGATTGTCTTAAATAGCGACTTATCATTTATTCCTAATCTTCGCAAGGTCAAGTAGCGATATTTGTATTTAGTAGAGTCGCTCAATGATTGAACTGCCAAAATTGTTCCTACTGCGGAAATCAAAATAAATGCAATGTACATAAACAGACTGGCTACTATTGCAACCATTGCTTTTTGTTGTTCTATTTCTGCACCTCTTACGTTTACTCTATACGACTCATCATTTATTTCTCCATTTTCATCAACCTTTACTAATTGATGTTGCATATCTTCTTTTATCTTATTTTCTAATTCTGCGTCTGTATCTTCTTTTGTATCTATAATCAAATGATTTTCTGATACTTCAAGTCCTTGAACATATTTATCTGGAAGTACAACAACAAATCTGCCAGTATTAGTTATAGAGTTCCAATAAGACTTAGTGTCATATCCTTTTAATTTCAAATTTTTATTTGCTACTGTTATGGTTTCAATATCTTTGTTATCTTCAACCTTATATGCAAACTTGCTATTTGTAACTATATAGTATTCGTTATCATTTAAAGAAAGCAACGGCATCTTTCTTAATTCCAGTAACCTATTATAATCACTTAACTTCAAGACTGGGTCAAAATCATAATATTCTGATTGGAAGAAATTTTGTACCTGATGATTCGGCTCTTTATAAATGTTGTACTCAATGGTATTAACAATCGTATATTCTTCTTCAATTACTCGAATATATTCATCAAATACCTGCTTATCATCAAAGAGTTGTACATCATATGGTGCATTTAAATTCACGCTGATATCATACGAAGCTTTGTTGATACTAGAATAATTCAGAGCCAGCAGTGAAGTTAAAATCAACATAGACAATGTACCAAATGTGAAGCTCATTGTTCTTGCTTTAGAAGCAAATGTTCTTGCTACAAACAGATTATCATTTTGATATTTCATTTTTTTATTCTTTAACAAAACAGTCAAGAACATATCTGCACAAGTTGTAGATATACCATAAATGCTGATAATCAACATGATTACGCTTACCATCAAATAAGTAAGTGTTTCTTGCTTATTAAAATTATCCATAGTACAACGTGAATTCCAGAGAAAAAGAGAAATCGCACCAAGAATAATACTTAAAACAAAAATGACATTTCTTTTTTTACTGTCACGGAACATTTTCTTTTCATTTTGTTTGTCAAAATAAAGAAAATCACGTATCGTCATTTTACTTATTCTTCTTAATAGATTAAGCAAAACCAAAACATAAATAGTTAAAAAATAAATTATCAATAGTCCAATAGAAACGAAATTCAAAGAAATAAAGAGAGTTTTTGGAATACCCAGTAAGTTTACAATTACTAACGACGCAAACTGGCTGAATAAAAAGCCAATAGGAATAGCTAATACAAATGCTAAAATTCCCAACAGTATATTTTCAATTACAACTAAGTGGGCAATTTCTTTTTTCTTAATGCCAAGAAGCATATATGTTCCTAATTCTTTACTTCTTTTTTCAAACATAAATTTCGTTGTATAGTTGATCAAAAAGCATATCACAAAAATAATAAGAATATTTACAGCGAACAATGAATTCTTAAATGCATCCATACTGGAACATAACTTTACAATTTCATCAGAATTTGCCACCAAATTAAAAGCAAATATAAGAGAAAAGGATGCAGTAACGGTTATCAGATAAATCAAATAATCTTTAATATTTCTTTTTGTATTTCTATACGCTAACTTACCTAACATTTCCCACTTCACCTCCGAGCAAGGTTAATATATCCAGTATTTCATTGAAGAAATCTTTTCTGCTTTTTTCCCCTCTGAAAATTTCATTGAATATTTTACCGTCTTTCAAGAACAAAATACGTTCACAGAAAGACGCACTAAACGGGTCATGTGTTACCATTAAAATAGTAGCCTGCATTTTCTTGTTGATTTCAGACATTGTTTCCAGTAATAATCTGGAAGCTTTTGAGTCCAAAGCTCCCGTCGGTTCATCAGCTAAAATCAGTTTCGGTTCATTGATTAAGGCTCTAGCACAAGCACAACGCTGTTTTTGTCCGCCAGAAACTTCATAAGGAAATTTCGATAAAATATCACGAATACCCAATTTATCGGCGATAGCATGAACTCTTTTCTCAATATCAGTAGGGTTCTGTTTGTTGATAACCAATGATAAAGAAATGTTTTCTCCAATCGTTAAAGTATCTAAAAGGTTGAAATCTTGAAAAATGAACCCTAAATTTTCACGTCTGAAATCAGCAAAATCTTTATCCTTGATTTTGGTAATATCTTGATTATTGACTGTAATGTGTCCGCTGGTTACAGTATCAATCGTAGAGATACAGTTTAATAGGGTAGTCTTTCCAGAACCACTAGCTCCCATGATTGCGACAAATTCGCCCTTATCTACATACATAGAAATACCGTCTACTGCCTTTGTGATATTTCCAGAGTTACCCCCGTAGTATTTTTTTACTTGCTCTAAATTTAAAATGTGTTCCATTAAAAATCGCTCCTTTCTTCCTGCCACATTTATTTGTTTTGGAATACAATTAAATTATAGCAAGGGCAGTATTCAATTACACTTACAGTTTTGAAAGTAAACAGAGAGTAAAAGAGCCGTGATAATGCAGATCACAATTTTGTGAAGCATTTCCACGACCCTTTTATTATAATTTTGCCTTTGTCTTTTTCGTAATGATATAAATATATTCTTCTGGTGTAGGGCGTTTATTCCCAAAATACTTTTTGAAATTTGCCTGCACCTCTGGGTCGGTGCTATTCATAGCTTCATCAATCGTAGCTTCAATATCCGCCCGAACATCAGCCAATGATACACCGCCAGCTTTTGCACCAGCTTTCAATGCCTTTTTTATATCTCTTTTGTTCAGTCCTATCATATTCATACCTCAATTCTACTTTTTAAAGCTAATAAGTTTTCCGTTGTATTTTACAATGATGAATATGATATAAAACACTCCTGCAAAAATCAAAATAAGACCTATGTAATAGCCTAATTCAGAATGAGAGATTAAATTGATAATCGGCATAACAAGAATACCAATACTAACCAGTAAAGTGCCTATTCCTATTTTTTTTGTAAACACCTTTTTATCTTTAGGGTCAAGTTGTGTATAATGATAACCATGTAATAAAGTAATATTCTCTTTTATTCCTATTTGATAAGATATAAAAAGTAAAAACAATCCTATAACTATTTCAACAATCAATTCCTCTAATTCCATAATCGTTCTCTCCTTTAATCAAAATAAAATAATTCTTCAAATTTTTTATCTAAAGCTATACAAAGCACTAATGCCAATTTTGCTGTTGGATTGAATTGTCCAGTTTCAATAGAACTAATTGTATTCCGAGAAACCCCGACTAGTTCAGCTAATTCTGTTTGTGATAATTTTTTTTCTTTTCGTACAGTTTTTAATCTGTTTCGCAAAATTAAATGTTCGTCCATTCTATAAACCTATCATTAAAAATTTATAAAAGTAATACCCCATAAATAGAAGAAAGAATAAAGCAATAACAAATTTGGATTTATTTTTTGAAATATGTGCTTCATAACCCATAGAGCCAAATGCCACAGACCCAATAATTGTCATTATGTCATAGTAGGGTTCTTTACAAACTGCTTTAATGAGAAGAATTAAAATGCAGATAAATAAAACAAACATTAAGCCAAAAGATTTCCCTTGAAGTTTAATATGTTTTTCGTATTCATCAAGATATAGATTCTCTTTTTTGTTTTGTGATAGTATTTTTTCTTTATCCATTATATAACGCTCCCTTCAAATAATACCAAGTACACTTGTCATTTATATTATAGCATTCGGTCATTACAAGTCAATATTTTTGCACAGTTTTCTTGTCGTTTTGTAAAAGCGTGCAAATCTGATAGGAAATGCACGCTATATCATTTATCCTACAATCTTCCAGTTACTATCCTTATGTAGCACAAGCTCATACTGCGATACCTGCGTCGCTTTTGTCTGATTATCAATGAATTTTACCGCAACCTTGACTTTCACATTGTCGCCGTCCTTTATAAAGATAGGGTTTACCAGTTCAGAATAAAGGTAGTCCCTGCCGATAGGTTCAATCACATTTCCCAATACATAGTAAGCAAGCTCTTTTTCCGTCGCTGTTGGGTACAGCTTAAAGAATGTTTCCAGAAAAGCGGTAGCGTCATTTACCGTATCAGCGTCCACGCTTGCGTCTGCTTCTGGTGTCTTAGGCTCATAGTCTGATTTTTCAACTGCTGGTGCAAGGGTAGGGTTTTGAACGATTACCATATCCCCGTCTGCGTCCACATAGACTTTTACGGTATAGGTTGCCGTGACATTACTTGTCTGTTCTCCCTCTTTTATCTGCTGATCTACTTCGTAGGTAGCAGAAAAAGTGTCCGCTCCCGATTGCTCGATATGCCATACAATCACATCTGTAACCGTGGAGCTGGTCGGTATATCGGTTCTAATGGTGTCTACATTTAAGTCCTGCAATTCCTTTGTCAGATAACCGCTGATTGCCTGCGTCCTTGCTTCGATAGCTTCTTTGCTGTTATCCCATGTGTAATAGGACTTCGCAAAGTTTTTCACGAAATTTTCTATCCCGTTGGTGTCCTGCAAGCAAAGTTCAATGATTTCTTTTTCATGGGTGGTGTGCTGGTCGATAGCCGTAAAATTCTTATACACCCCGAAGCTCACACTTGCGATAAGCACCACCCACAACGCAATCACGGTTTTCTTATGTGTGCCTACCTTGACAGTACGCACCTTTTTTTCTTTTGGTTCTTTGATAGTTTCTGTCTGTTTCTTATTCTTCTTAAACATATTTTTCAAGTCCTTTCTATTGTTTTACTCGTCCTGCACCGATTAAGTGCTGTTGCCAGTAACTACTACTTAGGTCTGCATATCCTATCGGGTCGCCTGCGTGGTACATCTGTGTCGGCGAAACAAGAATACCGACGTGTGTTACATACGAACCAGCGTTATAGGTGGAATGGAAAAACACCAAATCGCCTGCTTTTGCCTGCGAGAGTGGCAGATGTTGGGTTGCGTCATACTGTGCTTGTGCTGTTCTCGGTAAGGAGATACCAGCTTTTCCATAGCACCATTGCGTCAATCCCGAACAATCAAAGGAAGTATTCGGGTTACTGCCACCATACACATACTTCCAGCCTTGATATTTCAACGCTTCATTCATTACCTTTTGTGCCAGTTCTCCCGATACCTGCGGAACTGCTAAATACTGATTGACTACTTCCACATAGAACATATTTCCATAGCCATACCGCCAGCCCCCATTCTTAGCAACGGCTATCGGGTTGGTGTAGGTTACTTTCTTTCCACCCGATTTCTCACGGGCGAAGCTCTCTGCAAGATTAAAAGTGTGTTTTTTTCCTTTTCCTGCCACATATCCCACATAGCCACCGCCATAGTTATAAGACTGTATCGCTACATTCAAGTCGTCGATACCTTGATTTTTGCAGGAAGAAAGCAGGGACGCAAAATACTTACACCCCTGCTTGATTGAGCTTTCCGTATCTAAGGAATTAGGCGGTAAACCAAGACTTTCCGAACTCTGCATAACATCTTCTGCCGTACCGCCACTTTCTACTTGAATGATAGCAAGTAACACATTGACACACTCGGAGATACCGTTTTCTCTGGCGTATTTTTCTACCATAGGCTGATGTTTCAAGACTTCTGCGGATAGGTTCATACCCGTAATGCCAGAAGAAAAATTGCTGTTCTCGTCGTCGCTGTCCGCACTAATGAGGACGCCAAAGAAAAGCACCAGAGAAAAGAGGATAGGAAACAGACTGCCAATGATAGCGATATGTTTCAGTTTCATTTTTTCTTCTGTCCTTTCTTCGTTACAAGGTTACGGGTTTTCTCTATGGTCTGCTGGTTCTTCTGGACGCTCTGGGTCTGCTGAACCTTTATCCTGCGGTCTTTGGTGTCATTCTGGCGTGTTTCCTGCGATACCACTTTTTCTACATTCTGCCTATGTACTGTCTGTGTAGGCTGGGGTGCTTTCTTATCAGAAGCACCAGAAGATAACGGACGCTCTTTGATAACATTTGTCTTGACTGGCTCACTTGCTTTCGGAGTTGGAGCTGTGGCTGGGCGTTTGACTTCCTGCATTTTTTCAACACTCGGCTTTGGAATGGTTGAAGCTGTGACTGGTCGCTCATGGGGACGGGTAGCTCCCGTTGTCGCTGATCCGTCAGCCTTTCGCTGTACCTGCCTTGCTTCTTGTGCCTTTTGAAGCTCCATACGTTTGTCAGCGATATTTTTCTTACGCTGTTCCTGCTTTTCCAAGCGTCCCGTCTGTCTGGACTGCTGTTCCTGCACCATGCCACGCTTGAAGTCGGACACGCTGGACTTTGCCTTTTCCTTTGCGGAATACACCGCATAAGCGGTCTGTGTCGGCATATCCTTGATATTCTCTTTGACAGCGTTTGCCTTGTCTTTCACTTTATTTTTCGTATCTAAAACAGCACCGACTTTTGAACCTGCACGCTGTCCCATGCTGGAAGTGGTATTGCCCCGATTTTCTTTAGAAGCCGTATTTTTTCTTTCGGCTCTCTTGCCAGCAACGGCACTTCCAGCCACCGCACCAGCTACACCGCCCGAAATACCGCCAGCACTTACCGCCCTTGCAATACGGTGTTCCATACGCCTAGCCCGATGTCGCATAAACAGATACGGTCTGCGGAATATGCGTCGTCCCATGCTTTGACTGTCGCCAGCATTAAGTGAGAACATACTCATTAAGTCGCCCAGCTTCATGTAGATACCAGCGAAACATACTATCTGCAAGAACGCCACCATAAAGAATGGGTAGTCTGTGGAAATGTTGTAAAACATACTGGAAATACTAAATGCCACCGTTACAATGAGCGTTATTCCTGCCCGTGTCATTATGGTATTAAATACTCTCACGATTGCCTGCTTTGCCATGCTTTCATAGCTCGGTATCATGGAAAGTAAAAAACTGATAGGTAAAAACATTGCAAAGATAATAAAAAGTATCTGGCTGAACAACATCATGCCCGTAAGCAAGAATACAAATATCGTGATACCCAAGTTAAAGAACAAGAGGAAGAACACCATACCCAAACGGTTCACGACCTGCGGTATTGTCAGATTGTTATTGTCGTTGTCCTCGATTTCTGTTTTCACGACTTCCTCTCTGGTTTTCCCGTCCTCGTCCTCTGGACTTGCCGATACGAGAGCTTCTACACGGTCTGTCCCGATTTCTTCTGCGTTGCTGTTCCCGAATTGAAGCAAGAGCCACGGCTGTTCCACTTGAATAGAAAATAGGCTGTCCCGTATCAAGTCCACGCTGTCCTTACCCTCGCTGTCGGAGTTAGGGAGCATGATTTTTGTTCCCAAATCCAAAGAAGCGGTACTGATGTCTGATGAAAATTCATTTATCTTCTTGATATAGTCGGGAGCATAAGCAATAAATGAAGCGGACAGCACGAACACCACCACAAAGTTGATAACAGCGTGAAGTGCTTTGCTGGTTTCCCGTTTTATCAGTCCCGTATAAGCAACGTACATTCCCACCACTAAGATAATGAGAAGCAGGAAACCAACATAGAAGCCCGTAGAAGAAAAGCCGTTCTCGGTAACGCCTGCAAGGGTCTGTATGCTCTTTCCGATACTGTCTGCCATATCATTGATGAAGTCCAGCTTATAGGCTTCCTGCACCACATAGCCCGTTGCATTACTCAAATACAAACTGATAGTCCAGACAAAGTTGGTAATGCAGTACAGCCCGTATTGTACCGATTTTCCGATACCGTCGATCCAGTTCCACGGAAGCCACGACCAGCTATTATCGACGAAAAAATCAAGCTGGTAGTTGGAAAGGGGATATTTTGAATAAAGATTTTCTGCGTTTATGGTATCGTCTACAAGCCCCGTCGCATGAGCCACCGTCCCCAAAAGTGAAAGCAGGATAAGGGAGAGTGCCACCACGAACAGAGCCATTTTGAGAAAG
>OCAL01000098.1_pt1 | contig 58351 bp, 42 predicted proteins | sample 1477141 | NCBI WGS metagenome assembly OCAL01 (sample SAMEA2580295, study PRJEB22360) | human gut metagenome | biome: human gut; feature: human-associated habitat; material: faeces | place: Denmark | collected 2008/2010
GTCACAGATGCGCCTGTTTATCATATAAAGATCGTCCTTCCCGTCATAATAGTCTCCTCTGGACGAGACATAAATGTAACCATAACGATCTGCCTTCATCCGGTGCAGGTTTACCGCAACATCTATTTTTTTTATTTCGGTAAATGTATTCAGGTCGATTACCGAAACCGTATGATCCATTTCTCCGGTCGAAACGCACATCGAATTTGCCACATATAATTTATCTCCGATGATGACCATCTCCTCCGGTTGCGACCCTACGGCAACTCTCTTTTCGACTTGTAAAGAGGCGGTATCTATTTGGGCAACATATCCTTGTCTGGCGTATAAATCGCTTCCGTCTATGCTGGCATACGATGATACGTATGCTTTGTTTTTGTGGAAAACGATATAGCGGCAACTCGGAATTTGGATCATACCGATGTGTTTTGTCGTTTTCAGGTCTGTAACTTCTATAAAATTAGAACAGTTAATTACGGCATATAGTCTGTTTCCGTATATCTGCAGGTCATTGCCGACATCTCCCAATTCTTTGACTACAGTCGGATTTCTCTCTGCATATATGTTCAGATAATAGGTATTATTGGTGTAGTCGAAATAGTCGAGAGTAGCCATATTATTACCTTTATTTCCTTCGTTGAGCAGATAGAATCCCGAACTTACGGTGATTTCTCGTGGAGCGGGAACAGGCTCATCGCCCCGGCAGCTTGTCAGTAACAAAAATATAAGTGGAAAGATACGGTAAATATTTTGCATATTCATTCGTTTCATAAAATTATCCGGTTAAAGTGTAACATTCAATATCAGTTTGAAATTAGTGCCGGGCATGGGATAAGAACGCACGACTTCATATTGTTGGTTAAATAAGTTGTTGATTTCGGCGGTTATTCTTATTCCGGTTTTGTGCCATCGGAGATTTTTCGATAGAGATAAATCGCTTGTGTACCATGGAAGAACGTAGTTTTCTTCGGTATTGGCTCTCGAAGCATATCGTTCTCCGGTATATATGAAGCTGTAATTCAGCTCCCAGTTTCTGTATCCGGCATTGATGACTGCCGATCCGTTATGTAGGGGGACATACGGAATTTGTCCTTTGTAATAAAGATCGTCGGTAGAAGTGTAGTCCTGTGCCTTCTGGTAAGTGTAATTTATGCGGGTGTCGATGCTCCATTGTGTCCCGAATCGCCATCCTGCATTGGCGGCAATGTCGATTCCCTTAATTCTTACTTTTCCTAAGTTGACCATTGTCCAGCGGAAAAAATTGGATGTTGGCATTGCGACGATTTTGTCCCGCACCTGGTTGTAGTACCCGTCTGCTTGTATCTCCAATATGCGTAATATTCCGTTGAAGCTTTTGTTGTATGTAATGCCGACATTATATTGAGTCGTATATTCGGGATTTAGCTTTACATTGCCGATAAATGTATAGTATAAATCGTTCAGAGTAGGCATTCGGAAGATTTTTTTATAGAAAGCCCTTATATCTAATCCGATATGTTTCCATGGACGGTAAGATGCAATAATTGTCGGGGTATATTGCGGTTTGTGTGAGGCCGGTACGACTGCAGAAGATGTGGTTTCTTTTGTGAAAGTCCCCAACAGACTTGCCTGTAATTTTACCGACTCCATTTCAAAAGAAGAAGCTATCGCTATCAATCCCGAGTAACGTCTCGGATAGGCAAAATTGATCAAATCGGCATTTAGTTTATTCCATTGAAAATCTGTCGATAAACTGATGTTCCAGAAATCGAATATAGAATACATTTGGGCTGCCGATAAGTAAACTTCTTGTTGCCGGTAATGATTGTTTGTGTACGTGACAGAAGCATCTTTTCTCGGATCTGCTAAATAATGGAGATAATCATACGCGTATTTACTGCTGATTAAAAGATGATAACGTTCTGCAAAACTTTTTCGGAATGACGATTGTACGAAAAAGTTCGAGTCCCATTGGCGGTCTTCATTGGAAAATTTGTTCCTTACAACAGCACCCGGATAACCCCGTTCCGAATTATAGAAGTAGAGTTTTGTTTTCCAGTTGCCGTCTTTTATTTTTCCGAAAAGACCGGTTTCTATCCGTAAAGCGTTTACATCTCCGTTGTGTCGTACGGCAGTAGTGTCATATCCGCCTTCTTTACGGTACGTAAATTTATATCGTCCCGTGGTATAGAGGTATTCACCGCTTACCGATCCGCTTATATTCTCGCTCAGCTTTTGTTCCCAAAGAATTGCCGGATTAACCGTTCCAAACGAACCGGTTTTGAATGTTGCTTTCAGATTATATTTTTTGCCTTCCTCAAAACGTGGAGTTCTGGATTGCAGATAAACCGAACCTGCCGAACTGAAATCTTTTGCCGGTTGAAAGATACTGCTTTTCTGTCCGTTGTATAAGGTGATCGCTTCCATATTGTCTAATGAGAAACGTCCCAGGTCGATTGTCCCGTTCTGAGCATTGCCCAGTTGGATACCGTCATAAAATACACCCACATGATTTGTTCCCATGCTTCGGATGTTGACGGTCTTCAATCCGCCGATTCCGCCATAATCTTTTATCTGTACTCCCGAGAAGTATCGGATCGCATCTGCGACAGAATGCACGCTGAGTCTTTCTAATTGCTTGCCTGAAAGCGTTTGTGCCGGAACTACATCTCTGTTTATCGTTTTTCCGGTGAATACGACTTCTTTTAGTTGGTAGGTTTTTGTCGTATCGATTTTGGCAGTCGTTTGTCCGGATATGCGAATCGGCAGAATAATCCACCATAAGATTATCCCGTACAATAACGCAGGGTCGCAAAATCGGAAATTACGCATTCACTGAAATTTTTTTGTATTGCCGGTCTCATCCTCGCAAGAAACGGCATTTTGTGTGTATGGCAGGTCTTCTGACTTATCTCTGTGGGTAAACGCCTTCCCGAATAATTCTATTCAGTGGCAGGGGGTAGTTTACCGCAAATATAGGAGAATTACAGCAGCGGGACTGTTCCCGACTTTCACGGGATTCCCTTTTCATCGATATCCTGTTGCAGGCATCTCGAACCGATACGGGGACAAAGATAAGAAGAATTATTGAGAATCTGTCTAATTTTCTGACTGTTCGCTCTGCACCTGTCTAAATTTTGTTCGGGTTGGCTTGAGAATTTCTTTATCCGAAAATTTAAACAAGTTTGGGCGATAATAGTCGTATTCTTATTTACGAGCGATAACCTTTGGCTGCAAAAAACAAAATATATATAAAAGCAACGAACGGGACGATGAATCCGACAGCCATGTTATTCTCTCCGATCAATCCCATGAGCATAGGACTGAAAGCGCCACCTGCTACACCCATAACGATATATGACGAAGCTTTTTTGGTAAGAGTTCCCATATTCGAAAGCCCGAGTGCGAAAATCGTAGGGAACATGATCGACATAAAGAAGAAGGTCGTGTATAGGGCATATAATGATATTCTTCCCAGAGCGAGAATTACCAGAAGCATGCATACGGATGAAATCAAAGAGAATAGGACAAGCAGTTTATTGGGCGTAGTCCATTTCATCAGCATACTCCCCGAAAGCCTTCCTACCATGAATAAAGTCATTCCACCGAAAGCCAGAAACCTCGATGCCTTTTCAGGATCGATACTCGGGTCTTGTTCGGTAACGTAATTGATAAAGAAACTGAATATGCCGGTTTGGGCGGCACAGTAGGCAAACTGAGCTATTACGGCAAGTACGAAATGACGGTGCTTCCAAATCGATTTGTCCGGAATATTTTCCGTAACCGGAGTTTTTTCATCATCTTCCTTGATTTCGGGAAGCTTCGTAAAGAAAAATAAAATACCTATTACCAGAACGATGCTGCCCACAAGAATATAGGGTTTGGTAAGAGCGGAGGAGTCTCCTTCGGGAGTACCGAAAATCAGAGTACCTCCGACCAGAGGACCGAGTATCCAGCCCAGACCGTTGAATGATTGGGACAAATTTATTCTTTGTGCGGCCGATTCTTTAGGACCTAAAACCGTTGAGTAGGGATTTGCTGCTGTTTCCAGAATACATAAACCGCACGCAATTATGAATAACGCGATCAGAAACGGAGTAGAAGAGTGTATGAGTGCTGCCGGGATAAAAGAAAATGCTCCGGTTGCAAAGAGTAATAAACCCAGAATGATGCCTTTTTTATATCCGTATTTTTTCATGAAGATTCCTGCAGGAATAGCCATAAGGAAATAAGCGATATAAGTCGAGAATTGTACTAATCCCGATTCTGCTTTTGTCATGGTAAATGCAAGTTGAAAATGCTTGTTCAGTACGTCCAGCAATCCGTGAGCAAATCCCCATAACAAGAACAAACTGGTGACCAAAATAAACGGGACGAGATAAGATCGGCCGTCCGGAGCCTTGAAAATAGTTGTATTATCGATTTTGTTTTTCATGATCGGTATTCAGTAAATATCAAAATAATCCCTTTCTTTTAGTTGCTAAATATACGAATTTTTTGAAATACTAAGAGTCTGTTTAAATTTTCCGATGCAGAAAATATTATCAGGCCTTTTTTCCCGTTTTCATTCGTCAGATAGTCATTATCCTCCTTATAAAAATAGAGAAATATCTTCGAAAAAAACTTTCAAACCTGACCCGAGTAAAATTTAGACAGGCTTTAATGGATGTTTAAAACGTGTTTTTTAAATAATTATCAAAAGAAGGTGTAATAAATATTGCACCTTCTCACTTGACGTATTGAAATGGAGTCTAAATGTTTTCTGTTTTTTTGAACGGTAGAGTATCTTTAGAATTTTGTTGTTGAGTCTCTTGTTTTAATTTATTTATACTCTGTAACAAGCGGTCGGAAAATGGGAATGAACCGTTTTCAAGGAGCATTTCCAAAGAAATCTGTCCCATTCGGAACAGTTCCAGCAAAAACTCGTTCGATGCTACCCGGTATGCCGGAGAGGAAACGGATTCGGTGATGGATATATCGAATTCTGCATTACGGACTTTATCCGGAGATGCGAGTATTTGTCCTTCGGTAGCTTTATCTCCCGCAATTTCCAAATACCGGTTTTCGTCGTAAAACTGCTGGATGGTTTTCATCATTTTCGTATCTCGGTCTTCCCGAAAAGTTTTATAAGATTCGAACAGGTCGATGAGATTCAGACTTGCATTTTGGGTTTGTTGTGCATAAAGGGAGGCGGGAGTTCCCGATGCAGCGGTTTTTCCTTGCATAGCACCATGTACGCCAGAGATATCTTCTAACAGTCGCATTTGCAGGTTTAGAAGTTCATAAGCACCTACGTTGGTCGAATTTACGGCAATTTGTTGAGGAAGAGGCGCTCCCGGTTTCGGTTTGAATAGGATGATTCCGTTATATCGTGTCCATTCCTCAGCTATATCTTCGATCGTCATCCCGTCGGGAATTTGATCTTCCGGGAAAAGCAATACGCCTTTGGCACTCGATCCCATGATAAAATCAACCAATGTAATCAGTCGGTTTATATATCGTTGCTGGTCGATGATGTCTTCGACAAAAGAGTGAATTTCTCCGTCGATAAGCGGATAAAGCCGCATGCTGTAAGGGTGTTCTCCGTGCCAGTACGGGGTTTCTCCTTCATCCAAAATGTCTCCGAAAGGGGAGAAAAAGCGATAATACCAAAACTGGTCGATAAACCATTCGGTGCGGATCAGCGGAACGTCTTTACTGTCGATCCCTGCTTTTCCAGCATCGGAGATTCTTTTTCTGTTTTCCGCTTCGATGGCCGGTAAACGGTCTATTTCTTCTTTATAAAGTTTTCCGTTCAAAGTATCATGGCATTTTAACCGTTCACGATTTTCGAGCCTCCATATTTCTATTACCCGGCAGAGGTGGTCTTCTCCGGGAATCAGAAAGTCGAGATTGTCGATCCGCTCCGTGGTCAGGTTTGAATATTGACGGTACAGTTCTTCTTGATTGGCATTACTGTAAATTTCCCGGAGACGGGAAGCCCGTTTGCGAGAGCCTCCCGAAAAATTGGATAAGATTGTTGCGATAGGTACATCATGCAGTTCACCTATCATTGTGCAATCCCAATGTCGTATATCTTCCATATTGTTAAAGAAAATTCGGTTCGGGTTTATTTCGTTGATCCATACATCCGTTTTATTTCGCCTTTTGCCGTAAACTATTTTGTGAAAGCAGCTTCCCGAGATCAAAAATTCTTCGAGAGTTCTGCCGTCGATTTCCCACATTCGGTTATGTTGATAAACATATTCGAGGGCTATGCTCATCAGTTCTCCTAATTGTTGTTCGTTCCGGTCTCTGGAGATGCATACCGGTTGAGTCTGAGTGCTTCGGAATTGTCCGATGACGTTCTTTACCAGTTGACGGATCAGATTGTTTTTTAAGGGGACTTTCCCTTGTTCTTTCAAATATTGCTCTTCGGTTATCGTTCTTCCGTCCGGTAATGTTACTTTATCGCTCCATTGTTGTCCGAATGTATATTTTCTGTTTCGTTTTCGACGCCTGCGGTATGGTTCTATATTTTCCCATGCCTTTTTTGCCGTCCATAAAATTTCGTATTGAGAACGGTCGAATGTTTCGTCTTCTTTTTCTTTTCTCTTTTCTTGTTTCGGCATTAACCGTTTGTTGTTAAAAATTTTGTAATTGCAGTCATTCATAATGATTTTTATTTTACGGTTATAAGTCGGAGAGTCTGTTTCAGTCCTTTTTTTGTATTGGAGTATTATAAAGAATTTTAAACAGACTCTGGATTTACTTTCTCGATTGCAAAAAAAATATTGAATCGTTCCGGTTTTATGCGATAATTATAAAATCTTGCCTGAACGAATTCTTTTTTATAAATATCCCACGAGCCGGCATGTTCTCTATTCTATTTTTACCGAAAAAGAAATTGAAAGATAATATTATGCAACAGAACAGATTACAAATTAAGGGCATGTCGCATCAGTTACCTCCGGCAATGTGTGGCGACGGGGAGTGTAGCCGGATCGTGAACTTGAGATGCCGGGACGGTATTTGGGAAGCTGTCGGAGAACCCCGCTTATTATATACTCCGGAAGAAACTTCCCGTAAAGTCATATTTTTGCATTGTAACGAAGCCTATAAGCATTATATTTCATATGACGGCACGAATCTTTATTTTGAGGCGGAGGAAAAGGATGGAGAGGTCTTTCCGACGGGATTGGAGGCATTGTGTGAGATCTTCGGACTGTCGAGAATAGAGTCGGTCGGAAATACGCTTGTTGTAATTACCGATACAGAAATATTTTATTTACTGTACAGAAACGGAATTTATGAGATATTGGGGACACGTCCGGATATGCCCGAAATATCGTTTTATTTGGGAGGAAGTATTCAGAGTACCGAGATCTTCGATACTTATACCTTGAAGGTAGAGACTCGGGATGACGGAGTTTGTCGTCTTTCCGATACAGACAAGAGGGCGTTTATTTCTTGGATATATGGTACGTATAGTAAATGTAAGAGTAAATTGCTGTCGGACGGTTATTTCGCCCATCCTTTTTTGGTGAGGTATGCACTTCGGATGTATGACGGTTCTTATATTCTTCCGTCTCCGCCTGTCGTCATGTTACAATCGGATAAAGCCGATACGTTGAATAATATTGAAGCGCTTTGCGAGCTGGAAGACGGATATCTGAGGCGATTTGTCGAAAATAAGTTCAATTTAAGGGGAGAGTCGCTTTATTATAATATCGGCAAGTGCGATTTATCGAAATGGTCGGATATTGTTACCGGGATAGATGTGTTTATTTCAAAAGAGATACCGGTAGTCAAGCAGGTTGCCATGACAGAAAATGACTATCGGTATGAGATACGGAATATTGGGGGTAAACAGACTCGGATTATTATTTTCGATGTGCCGCAATTGACAGAGGAGGAGGTCAGACGGAGGCTGTCGGAAGAGGTCGTATTCTTTAAAGTGGCATCCTTTTCCGGAAAGGAACAGATTGCTCAACCCTTTTCATTGGAATATAATTGTGATTTGAATAATCTCGAACAACAAGATGTATTGCCTTTGGATAATTTTTCTCATCATCGTATTACGGCGAAGACCTCTTATGTGTATAACGGGAGATTACATTTGGGAGGAATATCTATGTACTATTCCAGCGGTTTTCCCCTTTCGGTCTTTGCGTTGACACAGAATCGTTATAATGGGGTAGACTTAATCGATATCGATGTGCAACGGGGATATATCGAAGTGTACATGAACGGTTCTGACGGGGAGAGGCGTCTGGTAAATTCTTTTGAGTCTCGTATGTCTCTTAAAGGTCTTTCGGCTATGATTTCTTATCCTGACAGCCGAGCATATAAGATGAAAGTGAGGATATGCGATGATGCCGGAGGAAAACAATATGGAATAACGGTCGATTTGAAATCTTCTCAAGATCAGAATATGGCTTATTATGTTTCTCCGGATTTAAAACCTATTACTTTTTCTGAAATATCCGAACCTGATGAAGGCAAGATTCCGGAAGAGATAAATGCTGTGGAGCATACTCCCAATAAGTTGAGAGTATCGCAAATAAATAATCCTTTTGTATTTCCTCAAGAGTTTACTTATATTTTATCGGGAGGAGAGATTACCGACTTAGCGGCTGCTACGGCAGCCTTGTCACAAGGTCAGTATGGAGAGTTTCCGTTATATGTGTTTACGACAGAAGGTATATGGGCTTTGCAGCAGGGGAGTGAGGGAGTCCTTTACAGCAATCAACATCCTGTAAACCGGGAGGTCTGTTTGTCTTCGAATCTGATTGTTCCGATAGATAATGCTGTCGTTTATCTTTCCGAACAAGGGGTTATGGCTTTACAGGGGGCAGAGTCCAACTTACTTTCTCCTGTGTTCGGCGGAGTTCCGGATGCACTTCCTCAAGATTCGTCCGATGGTGATTCTATATCGTTATCGGAGGATTTTGTCCCGTTTAGAAAGTATATCCAAGGGAAATGTACCGCCGGGTATAACTATATCCGGCAGGAAATTATTTTCTTGAATGCCGATTATCGTTTTTGCTATGTATTGGGATTATCTTTTTCGAGTTGGTACTGTCGTATTGTTGATTGGAAATATTTATATAATCTCTACCCGGGTTTGCTTGCCGGAGATGAAAGCGGTAGGTTGTATGATTTGTGCTCCGAAGTTCAATCGGATATGCAAATAAGTGTGATAACCCGACCTATAAAATTGTTGCCCGATATTTATAAACGTGTTTCTCACATTGCATTACGTTGTTCGGTACAAAGGGTTGATTTGGTCTGTAAGGTGTGGGGTGCACAAGAGGCAGAAGGACGTTATTCATTACTTTATCGTTTTCGTATTGCCGGAGATGTGCCGGGACAAATACGGATGCGTCTGGTTTCTCCTCCTTTCAAGTATCATCGGATAGCGTGGTGCGGAACGGTCTCTTCCGATGCTCATTTCGATGTAATTGATTTAGGTTTCGATCCGGTATCTTCGGGTAAGAAATTACGTTAGAAAACAAAATCTGCCGGAAAATTTTTCTTCCGGCAGATTTTGTTCGATAAATTATTGCTTAGTCTCTTCTTTATCGAATGGAGATAAGTTGTCCCATCCTCCTCCTAATGCTTTGTAGAGATAAACGACAGCAATCTGTTCATCTCTTATGGCATTGCTAAGACCTGTTTGTGCAGAAAAAAATCCTCGTTGTGCATCTAATACGTCGAGATAGTTGATGACCCCGTTAATATATTGTAGTTGGGCCAGTTCTACATATCCTTTTGATGCTTCGTAAAGATTTTTTTTCAGGATACGGGCTTCTTTTACCTTGTTAAAGTTTACAATTGCATTTTTTGTTTCTTGAAAAGCTGTCAGAACCGATTTTTCGTATCGATAACAAGTCTGTCTGAATACCTCTTTCTGAGCCTTATGCTTTGCGATGTTTTTTCCAGCGCCGAAAATGGGAGAAAGTAATGTCCCTCCGATAAATCCGTAAGGAGAACGTAAAAAATCATTCAGAGAAGAGCTTTCTATCCCGTAAGTAGCTGTGAGAGTTAATTTCGGAAACATGTTCGTAAAGGCAACACCGACTTGGGCATGCGCCGCAATTAACTCTTGCTCGGCTTGTCTCAGATCGGGACGCCGCTCCAAAAGGGTCGAAGGTAATCCTACAGGCAATTGTTCGGGCAAATAGATATCGGGATTCATTTTTGCCCGGGTAATAACAGCTTCATATTCTCCGACAAGCAACGACAAGTCGTTTTCTTTTTGAGAAATCTTGTTTTCCAGTTCCGGTACTAATGTCGCTGTACGGGCAAGTTCTACTTGAGCCTGACGAAAAGACGTTTCCGAAGTCAATCCCCCTTCAAAACGGATTCTCGCCAGATCGAGACCTTTTTCCCATGTATCCAGTGTCTGGCGGACGATGTCCAGCTCGTTGTCCAATGCAACCAGTTCGTAATAGTATTGTGCGACTTGTGCGATCATCGACATTTGTAAAGCACGTCTTGCCTCTACCGATGCGAGATATTCGGCAATACTTTCAGCACGTGCCCATCGCAGATTTCCCCATAGATCGATTTCCCATGATAGGGAGAGTTTTCCCTCGAACGAATTATCGTTGTCGGGGTTATTCCCTCCGTCATTCGTATGTTCCCGTTCAGGATGTATAGCCGCATTTATGGTAGGGAATAAATCTCCGGTAGTTATTCTTTTTCTATATGCCAATTCTTTTATACGGGACGCTGCGATCAACATGTCTTTGTTATTATCGAGAGCCTTTTGTATAAGAGACTGCAATAAAGTGTCCGTATATATAGTTTTCCAATCCTGATCGGCCAGAGTTGACGAGTCGGAATGTTGTTCCGTAATTCTTTCGGGCAGGTGTAATTCCGGACGACTGTATTTTTTCCCTATTTTGCAGGAATAGAGTCCGGTCATTATCAGAATAACGAATACTATGTATATTTTGGATACTATTTTCATGACCATTTTTCTTTAATTGACGCTTTGAGTTTATATATTAAAGTAAAGAAAAAGGGAACAAGGATAATTCCGAATGTGATGGAGAATATCATTCCGAAAAAGACTCCTGTTCCGATAGATTGCCGGCTTGCCGAGCCCGGTCCGCTTGCCAATACCATCGGGAGCATACCCAAGATGAAAGCGAAAGAGGTCATGACGATGGGGCGGAATCGTTGGCGTGCTGCGTGAATGGCGGCATATATGATGTCTGCACCGTTGTCGACCTGAATTTTTGCAAATTCGACCACCAGAATCGCGTTTTTAGCGGCTAATCCGATCAACATGACAAGTCCTATTTGGAAATAGATGTCGTTTTCCATTCCACAGACCCATATTCCTAAATAAGCTCCGAAAGCAGCTACGGGAAGAGATAACAGTACCGAAATAGGGACTAACCAGCTTTCGTATTGTGCTGCCAGAAATAAGAATACGAACAAGAAAACGAGGGCCATTATTATACCCGTTTTACCATCTGCTTTTTTCTCTTGAAACGAGAGTCCGCTCCATTCGATTCCGATGTTGGCAGGCAGATGTTTTTGCGCTATTTCTTCCATGATTTCCATCGCTTGTCCCGAACTGTATCCTTGTGCCGCCGCTCCTCGTATAATGGCCGTATTGAACATATTGAATCGCTTAATACTTCCCGGGCCGGTCGTGTAATCGGTCGTTCCGAGAGCGGTGAGAGGAACCATAGCTCCGTTACTTCCTCGCACGAAAAATAAATTGATGTTATCTTTATGAGCTCGATAAGGAGCTTCAGCCTGAATATATACTTTATAAATACGGTTGAACATGTTGAAATCGTTTACATATACCGAACCTGTATAAGCTTTCATTGTAGAGAAAATATCGGTTAGCGGTACTCCCAGTATGCGGGCTTTGTCCCGATCTACGTCGAAATAGAGTTGCGGAATTTCTGATTGTAGAGAGGAAGACAGTCCGGTTAGCTCTTTCCGTTGCAATGCGTAATGCATCAACGTATCTGCAGCCTGTATGAGATTTTGGAATGTTGCGTCTCCCCGTGCTTCAAGTTGCATTTCAAAACCACCGGAAGATCCGAGTCCCGGTATGACGGGAGGAGTACTTAGAAATACTTTAGATTCGGGGTACTGAGAAAGTTCTTCTCGTACGGTTTCCATAATTTGTTCTACACCTACTCCTTCTCTTTCTTCCCAAGGTTTAAGGATCACCGTGAGTTCGCTTCGCGATTGGTTGCTTCCTACTCGAGGACTGCTTCCGGTGACATTTTGTACGTATGCGACAAACGGATTCTCCAGCAGATAGGAGACTGCTCTTTCGGTTACCTTTCGAGTTCGTTCCAAAGTTGCACCTTCAGGAAGTTCTAATTCTACTTTAAAATAACCTTGATCTTCTTGCGGCATAAAACTGGTGGGAATAAAACGGGAAATAACGAACATGATGACCAGCATGATTCCGAATCCGGACAATATCCTTCTCGGATTCATCATCGCTTTTTGTATGAGGTTGGAATATTTTCTGTTTCCGGTAACCAACCAGTGGTTTATATATCGGAATAGAATATGTTTTCTCTTTTTCTTGTTGCTCGGTTTTAACAGCAGAGCGCACATTGCCGGGCTTAATGTCAAGGCCACGACTGTCGATATGAGTACCGATACGACAATGGTTACCGTAAATTGCCGGTAAAGTTGTCCGGTGATGCCGCTAAGAAAACTTACGGGAATAAATACGGCACAAAGTACCAACGATGTCGCAATCAGAGCACTTGTCAGTCCGTTCATCGCTTTTTTTGTCGCCTCGTATGCACCGATATGTTCTTCTTCCATAATTCGTTCTACATTTTCCACGACGACAATGGCGTCATCGACCACGATACCGATGGCGAGGATAAGACCGAGCATGGTCAGAAGGTTTAGAGAAAACCCGAATATCAGCATAAATCCGAAAGTCCCGATTAATGAGATCGGCACGGCAATTACCGGGATGAGGGTCGCACGCCAGTTCTGTAATGATAAAAATACGACAAGAATGACCAATCCCAATGCTTCGAACAGTGTTTTATAAACTTCGTGAATCGATTGAGAAATATAAGTCGTCATATCGAAAGGTATCTCATAACTCATACCCTCCGGAAAGTTCTTGCTGATTTCTTTCATGGCGTCTTTTACCGCTTGCGCAACCTCTATCGCATTTGCTCCGGGAAGCATGTATATTCCTAATACGGCGGCATTCTCGCCGTTGATACCGCTTTCGGTATTGTATGAAGAGGCTTCTAAGGAAACTCTGGCGACATCTTTCAACCGGATAAGAGAGCCGTCAGGATTGGCCCGGATGACAATATCCTCGAATTGCCCTACGGATGATAATCTCCCCTGGGTAGTGATAGGTATCGTTATGTCCAGCCCGGTTACAGGTTGCTGACCTAAGACACCGGCAGCCGATTCCCGATTCTGATCTTTCAGTGCGGTTTGCAGGTCTTGTACCGTTAATCCGAAGTTTGCAAGACGGTCGGGTTGTACCCATATTTGCATGGCATAGTAGCGGCTTCCGATATTCGATACTCTGCCGACCCCCTCGATTCGACGTAATAAGTCGAGTACGTTGATCGTTGCGAAATTGCTTAGGTATATTTCATCGAATTTCGGGTCGTTCGATGTAAGACAAATCGTCATCAATTGGCTGGCCGCCTGCTTTTCTACAGATATTCCGTTTTGTATGACTTCTGCCGGTAGTCGCGATTCTGCCAGTTTTACCCTGTTCTGTATTTCTACGGCAGCAAGATCGGCATCGGTAGAAACATCGAAAGTCACAGTGGCGGAGAATCCTCCCGAGTTGGAACTGCTCGATTCCATATAAAGCATTCCCGGAGTTCCGTTCAATTCTTGTTCGATGGGTGTAGCTACCGCTTGTGACACGGTTGTTGCGCTCGCTCCCGGATAGGATGCGCTTATTTTTACCACCGGAGGAGTAATTTGCGGATATTGGTCTATCGGTAACAAGAAAAGCCCGATAAGCCCGACGATAACGATGACTAAGGACAGAACGATCGATAAGACGGGGCGGTCGATAAAAAATTCGCTTTTCATGACTCGCTCCTTTCTTCCGGTGTTTCAGGCTTGATGGCTTCGGTGACCGGTTTGACTTTTATGCCCGGAGTTAATTTGTGGTAACCTTCGGTAACAATTTTCTCGCCTGTGGCAAGACCTCGTTCTACAACCATTTTATTTCCGATTTCCGGGCCTATTTCTATAAATCGTTTTTCTACGGTAGAGTCTTTGCGCATAACGAAGATATAAGCTCCTCCTTTTTCTAAAATTACAGCTTTGTTGGGAACAACGATGGCATCTTCACGGACATCGAGCAATAGTTTTACTTTGGTGAATTGTCCCGGCAGCAATATCTGTTCAGGATTAGGCATCTCTGCCCGCACGGAAAATGTCCCGGTTTGCGGGTCTACTTGCGGCTCGGCAAAATCTACCAAACCTTTTTGCGGGTATATCGAGTTATCTGCAAGCGTAATCGTTATATAAGGCTGCCAAGTACGAGAGGTATCCCGTTGTCCGAGATTGATATTTCGTTCTTTACTGCGCAGATAATCCAAAGCAGTCATACTGAAATCGACTAATACCGTATCGCTTTTGACAATGGTCGCCAATAGAGACTTTCCTCCCGGACCGACTAATGTTCCTACATCGACATGACGTTCGCTTATTCGTCCGGAAAGGGGAGAATGAACTGCCGTATATCCCAGTTCCATTTCGGCTTGCGACAGATCGGCCTCAGTCATGTTTACCGAAGCTGCCGCACTTTCGTATGCGGCAATTGCATTGTCGAGGTCTAAGCGGCTTGCCGCATTTTGAGCGTACAAGGGTTGTATGCGTTCTAAGTCGCGTTTAGCTTTCAGTGCTTGAGCTTTATCTTTGGTAAGCTGGGCTTTTACTTTATCGACTTTTGCTTTGTATTGGTCGGGATTGATAATAAATAATAGTTGGTTTTTAGGGACATAAGTACCTTCTTCGAAGAGCATTTTTTCAAGGTAACCTTCTACTCGTGCACGAACTTCGACGAACTGTTGTGCTCGAATGCGTCCTACATATTCTCCGTAGATTTCGACATCGTCTGTCGTTACGGTCTCTATGACTACCGTAGGTTCAGAGGCCGCTGTTTTTGGGGGACGGCTTAGGAAGTAATAGACGATTCCGATGACGATAATCCCGATAATAATGATCAGAACCTTTTTTCGATTAAACTCCATTTTGGCGATTGACTCTACAAATTTTTTCATATATAGTTTTTCAAATGATTCAAATAACTGAATATATAACAATATCCGTGCAAAAAGCAGAATATTTGTCATTTTGTTGAAAATAAGTTATCTGATACCCTATTTTGGTTTTGGCAAAAAAACAAGGGTGTAGATATTTTCTACATCCTTGTTGAATTTTTATATATCAGATCAGAACATTTTTGCAACACGGTCTACGGCTGCAACGAATGCATCAGCTTCTTCTTGGGTGTTATAGACGGCAAAAGATGCCCGAAGTACACCCTCCACGCCTAATGCCTGCATCAACGGTTGGGCGCAATGGTGTCCCGTACGTGTGGCAAAGCCGAGTTTATCGAGTAGCATCCCCATATCATAATGATGAATATCTTTTACAAGAAACGAGATAACAGCACTCTTTTCATGTGCAGTTCCGAAAATTCTCATGCCGTCTATCTGCATCAATTGTCCGGTCGTATAGTGGAGCAAGTTTTGCTCGTGAGCTGCAATATTCTCTATCCCGATATTTTCGATATAATCGAGGGCTGTCGCGAAAGCCATTGTTCCGATATAGTCGGGAGTTCCGGCCTCAAATTTATAAGGCAGTTCGTTGAATGTCGTTTTTTCGAAAGAAACATGCGAAATCATTTCACCTCCACCCTGATAGGGAGGCATGGCGTTCAGCCATTTTTCTTTACCGTATAATACTCCGATTCCGGTAGGGCCGTACATTTTATGAGCCGATAAAACATAAAAATCGACATCCATATCCTGCACGTCTATCCGAGTGTGAGGAGCAGCTTGTGCTCCGTCCAGCAAGACGGGCACATCGTGCGAATGCGATATTGAAATTATTTCTTTTATGGGATTTACAGTTCCTAAAACATTAGAGATATGTGAGAGTGATACGAGTTTTGTCTTTTCATTGAATAATGAGCGGAAAACGTCCATCTTCAGTTCTCCGTTTTCATCGATAGGCACGACTCTCAATATAATTTTTTTCCGGTTTTGAAGCAATTGCCACGGAACGATATTGGCATGATGTTCCATTTCCGACAATATTATTTCATCTCCGTCTTTCAGAAACGCGTCTCCGAACGAACTTGCGACCAGGTTTATGGATTCGGTAGTTCCACGCGTAAAAATAATTTCGTAGTCGTGTGCTGCATGCAAATATTGCTGCACTCTTTTTCGTGCATTCTCGTGACCTTCGGTAGCTTCCTGGCTTAAAAAATGCACACCTCGGTGTACGTTTGCATTGATACGGTCATATCCGTCTCTGATCGTATCGACAACACATTCGGGAGTTTGAGAGGTTGCAGCATTGTCAAAATAAACCAATGGTTTCCCATATACTTTTTGTTTGAGTATAGGAAAGTCATTTCGTATTTTTTGAATATCTAACATAGTTATATGGTCTCCTTTATTTTATTGACAGATATTGCATCCTGCACATTTGTCGAGTTCTCCGCGAAATCTTTTTTCTACCAGTTGGCGCAATCGGTCTTTTAAGGCATCCATCCTGACGTTCTCTATTACATCGTTGGTAAAGGCGAACATCAACAGCATTCGTGCCTCAGCTTCGGGGATTCCCCGTGACCGGAGATAGAACAGCGCGTTTTCGTCTAATTGTCCTACGGTAGCGCCATGACTGCATTTTACGTCATCTGCATATATTTCTAATTGCGGTTTCGTGTACATGTGGGCTTCTTTTGTCGCACAAAGATTCCGGTTGGTTTGATAAGCCGAGGTTTTCTGTGCGCCTTCCCGTACGAGAATGCGTCCGCTGAAAGAGCCTGTCGATGAATCGTTCAGAACATATTTGAACAGTTCATTACTGGTGCAGTGAGGAACGGCATGGTCGATGAACGTATGGTTATCTACCGATTGTTTTTTATCTGCTATCGCCATTCCGCACAAATGAGCTTCGGCATGTTCTCCGGAAAATGTCATCCGGTAATTGTTGCGAGTCGTGCCGTTATGAAGGGTAATACCGTTAATAAGGACGTTCGATTTTTCAGCTTGATCTACAAAAGTAGAGGTTATCCGGTTAGTGTTCAATGATGATTCTTCTATATCATAATAATCGAATACCGCATTTTTACCTGCATAAATCTCGGTTACTTGCGATGACAAAAATTTCTTTTTATCCATCGTATGGTCACAAACCAGCAGACGGGCTTGTGCACCCTCTTCCAAAATGATCAACAGACGACGGTTAACCATAAAATCTGCGTCTCCCCGTAGTATATTGATCAGTTGTATCGGCTTTTCTATAATAACGCCTTTCGGTACGTAAAGAAAAAATCCGTCTTGTACGAATGCCGTATTTAATGCGACGATTCCATCGTTTTGGGTACAAGCCTGTTTCCCGTAATAACGCTGTACCAGATCGGGATGAGAACGAGCCATTTCGTTAAGACTTCCGATAAGAACTCCTTCGGGCAGTTTTACTTTAGGATTTTCTTTTGTATAAAAACTGTCATTGACTACAAAGTAAAGCAATGTACTGAGATTAGGAACATCGCATCGAAATACTTCGTAAGGGTTTACGGGTATCTCTAAACGGTTCAGATTCAATCCGTAATCGGGAGCGAACAGATCCGGAATGTTCGTGTGCTTATACTCTTCATCGTTTGGGGAGGGAAATCCGGTTACCCGGAAATCGGACATCGCTTTTTCCCGCAATGCGTTAAGAATGGGAGAAGCATGACTGTCGATGAGCGAATGGTACTGGTCGTACAATTCTATATATTGTTTTTCTATATTCATGATGTACAATGATAATGAAATGTCTGATTAAAAGGATCAGATTTGTTTATCGACTTCTTTCTTGATCCAATCGTATCCTTTTTCTTCTAACTCTAAGGCCAGTTCAGGACCGCCTGATTTTACGATACGACCTTTATAAAGCACGTGAACAAAATCCGGAGCGATATAATCGAGCAATCTTTGATAGTGAGTAATTACGATTGTCGCATTTTGATCTGATTTCAACTTATTCACGCCTTCTGCAACGATACGTAAGGCATCTATATCCAGTCCGCTGTCCGTTTCGTCCAGAATCGACAAACGAGGCTGAAGCATAGCCATTTGAAAAATTTCGTTTTTCTTTTTTTCTCCGCCGGAAAAGCCTTCGTTGACCGATCGGCTCGCCAGTTTGTTATCTAACTCTACGATTTCGCGTTTTTCGCGCATCATGCGCAGAAAGTCTGTTGCGGATAGAGGTTCTAAACCCTTATACTTGCGTTGTTCATTTACAGCGGCACGCATGAAATTCACCATGCTTACACCCGGTATTTCTACCGGATATTGGAAACTCAAGAAAATGCCTTCATGAGAACGGTCTTCAGGGGAGAGGGATAACAGGTCTTTCCCATAAAAATTTACACTCCCTTCGGTTACTTCGAAGGTCGGATTTCCTGCCAGAACCGAAGATAATGTACTTTTCCCCGATCCGTTAGGACCCATAATCGCATGAACTTCTCCGGGTTTTACCGTCAGGTTGATTCCCTTTAATATCTCTTTGCCGTTGATACTGGCATGTAAATCTTTAATATCTAACATCGTATGTCGTCTTTTTTATGTTCAAACTAAAAGTATTCAATTATCCTACCGAGCCTTCTAAGGAAATTTGTAAAAGCTTTTGGGCTTCGACAGCAAACTCCATCGGAAGCTTGTTCATCACCTCTTTGGCATAACCGTTTACAATCAGGCCTACGGCATCTTCTGTCGGAATGCCCCTTTGGTTGCAATAAAAGATCTGATCTTCGCTGATCTTGGATGTAGTAGCTTCATGTTCCACGACTGCGGTATTGTTTTTTATGTCCATATACGGAAATGTGTGTGCTCCGCAATGGGAACTCAGCAATAAACTGTCGCATTGTGTATAGTTACGGGCATTATCGGCGCGAGGAGAAACTTTGACCAGTCCCCGATAGCTGTTTTGGCTGTATCCTGCAGAGATACCTTTGGAGACGATCGTACTTCTTGTATTCTTTCCTAAATGAATCATTTTCGTTCCCGTATCTGCCTGTTGGTGGTTATTGGTAACGGCAACCGAATAAAATTCTCCGATCGAATTGTCTCCGGCAAGTATGCAGCTTGGATATTTCCATGTAATGGCAGAGCCTGTTTCTACTTGTGTCCAAGAGATTTTCGAATGGTCTCCTTTACACATGCCTCGTTTCGTTACAAAGTTATAGATACCGCCTTTCCCGTTCTTATCACCGGGATACCAGTTTTGGACGGTAGAGTATTTTACTTCTGCACGGTCGTGGGCGATTATCTCTACTATTGCCGCATGCAGTTGGTTTTCGTCACGCATCGGAGCGGTACACCCTTCGAGATAGCTTACATAACTGTCGTCATCGGCTACGATTAAGGTGCGTTCGAATTGACCTGTATTGGCTGCGTTGATACGGAAATAGGTTGATAACTCCATCGGGCAACGTACCCCTTTGGGAATATACACGAACGAACCGTCGCTGAATACGGCGGAGTTGAGCGCTGCAAAAAAATTGTCACGATAAGATACCACCGAACCCAGATATTTTTTTACTAAGTCGGGATAATCCTTAACCGCCTCGCTGAACGAACAGAAAATTACGCCCAGTTCGGCGAGTTTTTCCCGGAATGTCGTTTTTACCGAAACACTGTCCATGACAGCGTCGACGGCAATTCCGGAAAGTTTCATCTGTTCTTCCAAAGAGATTCCTAATTTGTTGAATGTCTTCAGTAACTCGGGATCTACTTCATCAAGGCTTTTCGGTCCTTCTTTTTTCTTCGGGGCTGCATAATAGCTGATTGCCTGGTAGTCGATAGAAGGAATGTCTAAATGTGCCCAATGTGGCATCTTCAATGTTTTCCAATGTTCATAAGCCTTTAGTCTGAATTCGAGTAGCCATTCGGGTTCGCCTTTTTTTTGAGAGATAAGCCTGATTACATTTTCACATAATCCGGTAGGAATCACTTCCGTTTCTATATCGGTTACAAATCCGTATTTATAATCGTTGGATGTAACGTCGTTTAATATTTGATTAGGATCTTCTTGTTTCATATATATATTTTACATTTAACCCATTATCGTTTATATCGGATAAAATGGGGATGTCGTAAGAATATCTTTTTAATAAACACACACTTATCTGTTTTGGTTTGTCTGTTTCTTTGTTTTTATTCTCGTTACGGAATGCTTGTTTAGATAAATCGAGAATAAAAGGAGCGACTTTTATTATTTCGGAATAAAAGTATGAATTTTCTTGCATTTTTGTATCTTTCGGATCTAACTCCTTGTGTAATAAATCATAAATATTCAGAACTGCACTGATTACAAGGATATATTTGAATCCGCAGAAAAGAACACCTGCCCATTTATCCGGAAGTCCGAGATGCAGCATCCGGGCAAAGCGTTGCATCAATCGGGTGATAAATTTGCAGGAGAAGAGAATAATCAGGAAAGTTACCAAATATGCGATTTTATGGTTGACGTATTCGGGAAACAGCTCTGTTTTATTCAATAGCAATCCCATGAAAGGAGATAACAGATTAGCCCCCAAAATAGCTAACAGTATTCCTCCCAAAGCTCCGATCTGACGAATAAGTCCTAAATGATAGCCTCGGAAAATACTGTACAAAATGAGTACGGCAATGACTATATCTATAATCTCGATTCTCATACTCCCTTTAAATCATTTGTCTCCGAACAGAAAAACACAGATGTCAAAAAGTTCCGGTTTGTCGGGTTACTTCTTTTACATCCGTGTTTGTATTCTTACTGCAAATAGGTAACCCGATTGTCTCGGTAATGCCTGTGCAGAGTTTTTACAGTGTCTTTTTTACTTCGACCTCTTCATACGCTTCGATCAAGTCACCTATCTTGATGTCGTTGTAGTTGGCGATGTTAAGACCGCATTCATATCCGGTAGCAACTTCTTTTACATCTTCTTTGAATCGCTTCAGAGAACCGAGATCTCCGGAGTAAATGACGATACCGTCACGGATGAGACGAATCTTGTTGGTACGTTTGATCTTACCTTCTTTGACCATACATCCGGCAACAGTTCCCACTTTTGTGATCTTGAAAGTTTCCCGTACTTCGACAGTCGCCGTAATTTCTTCCTTGATTTCCGGAGAAAGCATTCCTTCCATAGCGGATTTTACTTCCTCTATCGCATCGTAAATGATCGAGTAGAGTCGAATATCCACACCTTCTTTTTCTGCAAGACGACGGGCTGCCATAGACGGACGTACTTGGAATCCTATGATGATGGCATTCGATGCAGCGGCCAAGGTAATATCCGATTCAGAAATTTGTCCTACTGCTTTATGCAATACGTTTACCTGAATTTCTTCGGTCGATAATTTGATCAGAGAGTCGCTCAATGCCTCTACCGAACCATCAACGTCTCCTTTTACGATCACATTCAGTTCTTGGAAATTACCGATGGCAATACGTCTTCCTATATCATCGAGAGTCAGTAGCTTGTGTGTCCTCAATCCGAGTTCTCGCTGTAACTGTTCTCGCTTGTTTGCAATCTCACGCGCTTCTTGCTCGCTTTCCATTACGTGGAAAATATCTCCTGCTTGCGGAGCACCGTTCAAGCCTAAGATCAATGCGGGTGCAGATGGTCCGGCCTCATTGATCCGAGCGTTTCGTTCATTGAACATGGCCTTGACACGACCGTGGTGTGTTCCTGCAAGAACAATATCTCCGGTGCGAAGAGTTCCGTTTTCTACCAATACGGTAGCTACATATCCTCGTCCTTTATCCAGAGTCGATTCGATTACCGAACCGGTAGCTCTACGGTCGGGGTTTGCTTTTAAGTCGAGCAACTCGGCTTCGAGTAGAACTTTTTCGAGCAGTTCGTGCACTCCTGTACCTTTTTTTGCCGAAATATCTTGAGACTGATATTTTCCACCCCATTCTTCGACAAGGTAGTTCATGTTGGCCAATTCTTCCTTAATCTTATCGGGATTGGCGTTGGGTTTATCGACTTTGTTAATGGCAAATACGATAGGTACTCCTGCTGCCGATGCGTGGTTGATTGCTTCGACGGTTTGCGGCATCACGCTGTCGTCTGCGGCAACGATGATGATTGCGATGTCCGTAACTTTAGCTCCTCGTGCACGCATGGCGGTGAAAGCTTCGTGTCCGGGTGTATCCAAGAACGTGATTCTTCTACCGTCGCTCAATTTTACATTGTAAGCCCCGATATGCTGGGTGATACCTCCGGCTTCACCTGCGATGACATTCGCATTACGGATATAGTCGAGTAACGAGGTTTTTCCGTGATCGACATGTCCCATAACCGTGACGATCGGGGGACGGTGAGTCAAGTCTTCTTCTTTATCCTCTTCTACATTGATCGCTTCTACTACCTCTGCACTGACATATTCTGTCTTGAATCCGAACTCTTCTGCTACGATATTGATCGTTTCCGCATCGAGTCGTTGATTGATAGACACCATGATACCGATGCTCATACAAGTTGCGATAACGTTATTTACCGGTACGTTCATCATGACGGCCAGATCGTTAGCGGTAACGAACTCGGTCAGTTTCAGGATGCGGCTTTCTTCCATCTCCTGCTCTTCCAGTTCCTGAGCTTTGTTAGCAAAAGCTTCGCGTTTCTCTTTACGCCATTTTGCACTCTTTTTCTGTCCTTTGGTTGTCAGCCTGGCCAGTGTTTCCTTGATCTGTTTCTGTACATCCTCTTCACTGATTTCGGCTTTTACCGGTTTTTTCAGTTTCAACTTAGGACCTTTTGGGTTACCGTTGTTTCGAGATTGCGGATTTGTGGTCGGCGCATTCTTCTCAATATCGATTTTTTCTTTGCGGATACGTTTCCGTTTTTTGCGTTCCATATCCGTTTCTTGAGATTCGCCCGTTTTTGTGTCCGCAATAAGCGGCTTTTTCAGATCATTGCGCTGTTTATCTTTAGCTTCGCGCTCTTTCCTTTTCTCTTCTTTTGTTTTTTTCTTCGGACGAGTTTGCTGATTCAACGCTGAAAGATCTATTTTCCCGACAACATTGATATTCGTGGTCAGTTTAGGCCGGTTTAGCGTAAATATTTCGTCTTCTTTTGTTTCTTCGTTCATATGGATGGGTTCGTCGTCCTCTTCTTCTTCGGAATTCTCGTCAATATCGTTTTCTGAAACCAAATCTTCTTCCTCTTCTTCTTCGATATTTTCAGTTTGAGGTTCTTCTGTAATTTCGGGTTCTTTTATAGAAATTTGTTCTTCTTCCTGAATTTCCTTTTCGATCTCGTTATGATTTTGTACGGGTTCTTCAGTAACTGTTTTTTCCTCTTTGGCTGTTACGGTTTCTTCCGGTTCTTCTTTTTTAGGAGCTACCGGGCGGTATAGATTATCTAAATCTATCTTTCCGACTTGTTTGATTCTCGGCTTTAATTCTTCGTCTATGGTTGTCGCTATTTCCGTTTTTCCCGATTCATTGTCCGATGCGGGTTCTTCATAGCCTTCGAGAGCGACGGTTGCTTTGTTTTTGTCTTTATTATGACGCTCCTGGCTGATACGTTCCGATTCGATTTTCAGATTTTTATCCGTACTGAACTCTTTTACCAGCAGGGCATACTGTTCGTCACTGATTTTCGTATTGGGATTTGACTCAATAGAAAATCCTTTCTTTTGCAGGAAATCGACAGCTGTCTGAATTCCTACATTTAAATCTCTTGCTACTTTATTTAACCTTATCGTCATAATCGTTTTTTAGCGTTATACAAAATGAAAGAAGAATATTTAGTCGGATTCCGGGAGATCTTCCAGACTGGGAAACAGGGTAAATCCGTCTTACTTCGCAGTATGACGGATTCCCTTTCTATTCTTCTTCAAATTCTGCTTTTAATATATTAATTATTTCATCAACGGTGTTTTCTTCGAGATCTGCTTTTTCGATCAATTCTTCACGGGACATTGCCAATACGCTTTTGGCCGTAGCACATCCGATAGCTTTTAGGGCTTCTATTACCCAACCATCGATTTCGTCTTTAAATTCATCGAGATAAATGTCTTCTTCTTCTGTTTCATCGATGTCACGATATACGTCGATCGTATATCCGGTCAGCATACATGCTAATTTGATGTTGAGTCCCCCTTTACCGATGGCGAGAGAAACTTCTTCAGGTTTTAAGAATACTTCGGCTTTTTTTTCTTCTTCGTTCAGACGAATTGAAGAAATTTTTGCCGGACTCAATGATCTTTGGATGAAAAGAGATGTATTTGCAGTATAATTGATTACATCGATGTTTTCATTTCTCAATTCTCTGACGATACCGTGAATGCGAGCGCCTTTTACCCCGACGCAAGCGCCTACCGGATCGATGCGATCGTCATAAGATTCTACCGCAATTTTGGCACGTTCTCCCGGGATACGTGCTACTTTGCGAATAGTAATCAGACCGTCATGTATTTCCGGAACTTCCAGTTCGAACAACCGTTTCAGAAACTCTTCCGAAGTTCGGGATATGATAATTTTCGGATTGTTGTTTTTGTTATCGACACGGGCGACTACTGCTCTTGCAGTTTCTCCTTTACGATAAAAATCCGAAGGGATTTGCTCTGTTTTCGGTAAAAGAAGTTCGTTCCCTTCATCATCGATAAGAAGCATTTCCTTTTTCCAGATCTGGTAAACTTCTGCGCTGACGATTTGTCCGATTCTATCTTTGTATTTATTGTAAATGGCATCTTTTTGCAGTTCCAAAATTTTTGATGCCAATGTTTGACGCAGGTTTAAAATGGCCCGGCGTCCGAATTTTTCGAAAATTACTTCATCGGTAACTTCTTCACCTACTTCGTAATCGTTATCGATTTTTTTGGCCTCGGATAAAGAGATTTGCAGATTGGGATCGCTGACTTGTCCGTCTTCGACTACTTCGCGGTTTCTCCATATTTCAAAGTCCCCTTTGTCGGGATTTACAATAACATCGAAGTTTTCGTCCGTACCGAACATTTTCGCTAATACGTTGCGGAACGATTCTTCCAACACGCTGATCATTGTCGTTCTGTCAATGTTCTTCAGTTCTTTAAACTCCGAGAACGTGTCGACCATGCTGATTGCTTCCTCTTTTTTGGCCATATTTATTTAAATCTGATTAAATATTTTGTGTACTTTATTTCATCATAACCGAAAACGAGATCTTCCGATACCTCTACTTTTCGTTTACTGGTTTCTGTCTTTACTTTTTTCGTTATCGTAACAGTAAATTTGTCTTCATCCGCTTCCTTTAGGATTCCGTTGAGTTTTAGTCCCGATTTTGTAAGAACTTCGACCTCATTACCGATATTTTTTTTATACTGTTTCAGAACTTTGAACGGAGATGTAATGCCTGCCGACCCTACTTCAAGCTCATAGTCTTCTATATCCCGGTCGAGGTGCTCTTCTATAAATCTGTGCAAGGTCGAGCATTGTTCTATATCTATACCGTCTTCGTTATCTATTTCGATAATGATGCTGTTACCCGGCTTTACCTGAACATCTACTATAAAGCAGTCTGTACCCGACAATCCTTTTTCTACAAGTTCCTTTACAAAATCTTTTTCTATCATTCAATTTCTTTTAATGGGGAAGGAGATGATGTCTAATATATTTTTCGATAGCGATAGTTTTATATTAGAACAAAACGAGGGGGCAATGTGCCCCCTCCCTCTTCTCCCCTTTGCGTTGCAAATATACAAAATATAGGTACGTCAACAAATAGTTTGGTTGCATTTTCCTATCATAATGCAAAATTATTTTATTATTTTAATATATATTTATATGTATTAATATATTGGATTCTATTCAATAGGAAACGGGAAAGACTTGAGCTCTTTTTCTAAAATTTTCTCTTTGCCTTGACAATATCGGTTACATAGTTGGTGAAAACGTTCTCCGTGATTCATTTCAGATAAATGAGCTAATTCGTGAAAGATCACGTAGTCGATCAGACGATCGGGTAGGAACATGAGATGATAGGACAGGAGTATGTTGCGTCGCATATCGCATCTGCCGAGCCGTTTCCGTCCGTGGGAAACCGATACGCTGTTATAGGTCAGGTTTAATTGTTTGGCTAATAAATCGAGGCGTTCCGGCAGGTACTTTTCGGCCTCTTGTTTGATGAATCGTTTGATACCGGCAGATATGATTCTTTGGGTTTCGGGAGATTCGAAATCTGTCGTGTCGGGGCAGAATATAAATAGCGTATTGTTGTGTAGCTTGAACAGGTATTTGTTTTTGTTATGTGTTTGTATGGCAATAGTAAAGTTTCGGGTTTCGAGCAAAGTTCCCGGACGTAATATTTTGTCGTTCTTGCGTACGTATATTTTTCGTATGTTTTCTCTGTTTTTGTTTATGGATTGTGTTATTTGCGCATAGGTAATACCTTCCGGGACGGTTATCTGTAGTGAATTGTCCCGTATCTTGAAAATGAGATGCCGGGCTGTCGGGTGGAGATACAGAATTATTGTACCGAATTCGGAGTCTTCATATTGATATTTTTTCATGTGGCAAATATATTGTTTTTATCAAATACTGTGTGTCTATAAATGTTAGAGTCTATATAAATTTTCCTACAAAGAGATTTTATCCGGTTATTTTTTGTGTTTTTTTCTACACTGTTTTCTCGCTTTCATTCATCGGATGGTCTACTATCTCCTTTGTAAGAACAAAAAAATTTGAAGAAGGTATTAAACTTGACCTGAACAAAATTTAAACAGACTTTAGGTGAACTAAATTTGCATAAATAGTTTTCTTTATCGTGTTTTGTTCTGATCTGTTTGGCATTATCATGCTATTGTATATTAAAATATTATATGTATATTTGAGGTGTTCGGGCCTGCGAGCCTGAAGATCTTCTGCGATTATCCGATACCAAAGTAGCGGGTAATCGCAGTCGTATTTTTAGAGGATCGCTTTGTGTTATATTACCTCTCCTTTTTGACTTATCACAATTGCTCCATTTAAATCTACTGATTCGATCATTTTTGCATTGATAACTGATTGAGTTTATCATTCTTTAATTTGTGCTGTTTTTAAGTCGATCTTAATGACCGCATAATCCGCCTGTTTTTGTGGCTTGTGCTTAAAATTAGCAATATTACACTTTGTGTTTCTTGTATATGTACTTTTCATTTTTTTTCGTGTTTTGTTCTGATCTGTTTGGGGTTAAGAATATTTATATGTATCGGAAATTTTCTATATAAATGTTTTTAACGTCTATATAAGGTTAAAATCAGTACCTTGTATTGCAAGGTATTTATATTTTGTGTTATATTTGTAGCGTAAAGGTGTAATATATGAATACGGAAAATATAAAATCTCAGATGCGCAAGGGGATTCTTGAGTATTGTACGCTCTTGATTCTTAGTAAAAAGCGGGCGTATGTATCGGATATTATACAATCTTTGAAAGAATCTCGTCTTATTGTGGTCGAAGGTACGCTTTATCCGCTGTTGACACGCTTGAAAAATGCCGGTCTGCTTGATTATGAATGGGAAGAATCTCCTCAAGGTCCTCCTCGAAAATATTATCGTTTGACAGAGACCGGGAGAGCGTTCCTGAATGAGTTGGAAAGTGCTTGGACAGAATTGAACCGCACAGTCGAACATATTCGGGAGATATAGTTTTATATAGATGATAAATAATATATATAATAGATATGAAAAAGACGCTAACGGTAAATCTTAATAATACGGTATATCATATTGATGAAGACGCTTATCGCCAGTTGCAAGATTACTTGGAAAGTCTGAACGATTATTTCCGGAATGAAGAAGGAGCAAGCGAGATATTGAGCGATATCGAGGCTCGTATTGCCGAGTTGTTTAAAGAAAGAATGCGTTTCGGTATGCAGATAATTACGGTGCGCGAGGTGGATGAAATCATCTCTGTGATGGGACATCCCGAAGATTTTGCTTCTGATACGCTGAATATTGAAACCGATGATAAGGAGGTCGGAGAAAAAGAAGTTGAAAATCAGGATACTGAAAAAGGGGAGGATGGAACGACACCTCAGGAAAAAATTCCCGAGAGAAACCGACGGCGTCTGTTTAGGGATAAAGATGATGCTTTTCTTGGCGGTGTAGCTTCAGGATTGGGATATTATCTCGGTGTCAGCACAGCGCTTATCCGCATTTTGTTCGTATTGTTTACTTTTCTTACCGGATATGCGCTTCTGATTTATTTGGTTTTGTGGATTTGTATTCCGGAGGCTAAAACTGCCGCACAGAAATTGGAGATGAGAGGGGAAGCGGCGACGATCGATAATATCAAACGATTCGTTTCCGAAACGATAGCTAAAGAGGAATTGGAATCGGAGAAGAAAACTTTCGGTGATTATGTGCTTTCGGCAATTAAGATTGTATTGAAATTTGTATTTATAATTTTCGGGGGATGTCTCGGTTTTGTTTTGCTGGTTCTTTTGTCTTCTTTATTGTTTGTGCTATTGGCGGCGGCCGGAGGCACAGTCGGGATTGTTACGCAAGGCATAGATCCGTTTTTTATGCAGATGTTCTCTGTCGTTCATTATCCGTGGATGTTGACTGCCGTTTTGTTGGTATTGCTGGCCATTCCGGTATATGCCGTATTGAGAATGGTTTTAGGGCGTGTATTTAATTTCCCTCCCCAATCCCGCTGGGTGACAGTCTTGTTGGTTATATTGTGGAGCATAGCTTTTGTTGCCGGTATGGTAATGTGGTTTATTTCGTTACCCGGAATACACACTGTATTGAATCAGTATCAGGGGAATATAATATAGGCGGCTCGGTTGATTTAGATTGCTTCTAAGGGATTATTATTTTAAAAGCCTTTGTCCGTTTGATTCGGATAAGGGCTTTCTTCTTTAGTATAATTTTATTGACTGTTGCGATAAGCTTGAGGACTCATGCCGACATGACGTTTGAAATATTTTCCGAAAAATGATACGTTCGGGAAATTCAAGGAGTAAGAAATTTCCTGTATTGTCAATTCTGTCGATTTTAGTTGGGCTTTAGCGTCGAGGATTACCATTCGGGCAATAATGTCGGAGGCGGTAAATCCTGTGATTTGCTTTATGGTCGTGCACAAGTGTTGCGGAGTGATATTCAGTTGTTCGGCGTAAAATGAGATGGAACGTTCTCGTGTATAATGTTGCATGACAAGTCCGACAAACTGTTTCCGGATTTCTTCTTTCCGGGTAAGGGCAGGCGGATTCAATGTATGTTTCTGATACATGTATCCGATTCCTTGCAGCATCGATTGTAGGATGCTCTTGGTAATTTCCGTATTGAATATTTCTGTGATCTGTTCCTGGGTTTTCACCAGTAAAGAAAAATATTCTGCAAGAAGTTCTGCGCTTTCTTGTTTTAAGGATATTACCGGATTTTCTATGACTTGAGGCAGGAAATCTGCTGAAAATTTTACCATGTTGGTTTGGCTCAGAAATTCCGATGAAAAAGCGACGAAACACAATCGGACTTTTCCTTGTTGTCCGATAAACTGAAGGATATTTCCCGGTAAAATAGAGACGAAATCATTCTTCTTTATATAATAGTCGGTCATTTTTATGGAAGCATGTATCTCTCCTTCTAAACATAACACGAAGATTCCGGCTTTTAATCGGAACGGTTGTTTGTAAAATGCCAAGATTTCTTCGGTGATATCTGTTCCTATAATGATATTTTCAGATATGTCGAATTGTGGTAAATCGGTTCTAAGCATATCTTGTATTTTTAATATTCGATTGCAAAAATAAGAAAATAAAACCGATATTCCTATGAAAATATTAAAAATAGATCAATTTATATATTGTATCGTTTATCTGCTCCCCACATGAGTTTGTCTCGTAAGGTATCGATAAAAACATGATTGTTCCGTTTTACGATAGGGATGGTGAAAGGGGCTTTGCAAATAATTAATTCATGTTTTGTTCCCATCATGGCGGAACGTCCGTCCAGACTTACCAAAAAGTTGTTACTTCGGCTTTCGATTTGCATACGGATCGTATCTTGATCATTGAATACCAAAGGACGGACATTCAAACTGTGGGGAGCAACCGGTGCTATTACGAAGTTCGGAGCTTGCGGAACGAGTATCGGGCCACCTACGCTCAATGAATATCCGGTCGATCCGGTAGGAGTCGAAACAATTAGCCCATCGGCCTGATAAGTATTTAGGAATACATTGTTCAGGTATGTGCGGATGGTGATCATTGAAGAACTGTCCCTCTTCAGAATAGCAGCTTCATTCAGGGCAAAAGGCCAAAACTTAACAGGGAGAGCATCTGCCTTTAGTTGTAGCAGAGAACGCTCTTCGATTCGGTAATCGCCGTTAAACAGTTCTGCTACAGCTTCATCTATTTCATTTTCGGCTACATCGGCAAGAAATCCGAGACGTCCGGTATTGATTCCCAATATCGGGATGTGTTTGTTACCGACCCGTTCGGCAGTTTTTAAGAATGTTCCGTCTCCGCCGAGGCTGAGAGCCATATCTGCCGAAAAATTATTGTCTGTAATCAGCTTGCTGTATCGAGGTTCTATTTTCATTACAGTATGCAGAAAGCGGTAGAACTCTTCACAAATAAGAATTTCCGCATTATATTTGCTTAATGCGTTGAAAAGATGCTTTGCCTGTATGCTTTTTTCTGCTTGATATAAATTCCCGAAAATGGCTATTCTCATCGTTATTTACATTTTTTATGAGCTTTTTGATCTTTTGCTAACGTTTTTCTTTAGATTTCTGTAAAACCTATTAATTTTGCATCAGCACAAAGTTCTTTTGCAAACGTACATAAAATTTTTGGCTTCGGAGATATTTTTCAGTCTTACCGGGTCGAAAAAAGTTCTTTTTATCATAAGTAGAATTAATTTTGGAAAAATGACCAAATTAAGTGTAAATGTAAATAAGATTGCCACGTTGCGTAATGCCAGAGGTGGTAATATGCCTAATGTCTTGAAAGTTGCGCTGGACTGTGAAGTTTTTGGCGCTGACGGAATCACGGTACATCCTCGGCCGGATGAACGACATATCCGCTATTCTGACGTGTATGAACTCAGGCCTCAGTTAAGAACTGAATTCAACATTGAGGGTTATCCGTCCGATCCTTTTATAAATTTGGTGTTGCAAGTCAAACCGAATCAGGTGACGTTAGTTCCCGATGCTCCGGATGCGATCACTTCCAATGCCGGTTGGGATACACGTACGCATTTCGATTTTTTAAGCGAGATAATAGACCGATTTAATCAAGTCGGTATTCGAACATCGATCTTTGTGGATACCAATCCTGAATTGATAGAGTTTGCCGCCAAAACCGGGACGGACAGAATCGAATTATATACCGAACCGTATGCTTCGGCTTATGCTTCGGATCGTGAAAAAGCTGTCGCTCCTTTTATCAAAGCTGCGGCATTGGCTCATAAATTGGGCTTGGGTATCAATGCCGGACATGATCTGAATCTTGAGAATTTGCGATATTTTCATGAGCAGATTCCTGTTTTGGATGAAGTTTCTATCGGGCATGCTCTTATCACTGACGCCCTTTATTTGGGATTGCAGGAGACTATTCGCCAATATAAAGATTGTCTTAAATAACATCGATAACCGAAAAATAAAATTATATGAATTTGTTGCTTTCTCTTTTAGCTGATGCTAATATGGTAATGCCGGTTTCTGCCGGGACGACTGCAGCTCCTGTTGCTGAGTTGAATATGTGGGATTTGTCGCTGAAAGGCGGTGTTATTATGATTCCGCTCCTGATATTGTCTATTCTGGCAATTTATATCTTTATAGAACGGGCTGTGGTCATCCGTAAAGCGGCACGGGAAGACCGTACGTTTATGGATCGCATCAAAGACTATATCCATGAAGGAGATGTAGATGCGGCTTTGAATCTTTGTAAAAAGACCGATACTCCTTATGCACGCTTGATTGAAAAAGGAATTACCCGATTGGGACGGCCTATGAATGATGTGCTGGTAGCGATAGAGAATGTCGGTAATCTCGAAGTTGCGAAGCTGGAGAAAGGTTTTCCTTGGTTGGCAACGGCTGCGGCGGGAGCGCCGATGCTCGGATTTCTCGGTACGGTGACCGGTATGGTAAGAGCTTTTTACAATATGGCATCTGCCGGAACGAGTGCCGATATCACAACTTTGTCCGGAGGTATTTATGAAGCGTTGGTTACTACTGTTGCCGGTTTGGTCGTGGGGATTATAGCGCTGTTCGCTTATAATTATTTGGTAGCCCGTGTAGATGGAGTGGTCAATCAGCTCGAAGCCAAAACTATGGAATTTATGGATCTGCTGAATGAACCTGCAGATTAAGTTGGAGGTGAAAGTATGGCTCTGAAACGAAGAAATAGAATAGAGGCCTCATTCAGTATGGCTTCTATGACCGATGTGATTTTTCTGTTACTGATCTTTTTCATGGTAACTTCGACTTTTGTTTTTCCGAATGCGATAAAAGTGCTGTTGCCGCAAAGTAAAGAGCAGACGGCCGCAAAGCCTTTGGCAAGGGTGACAATCGATGCACAGCTCAATTATTATGTCTCTTTCGGCAATGAAGCGGAACATCCTGTTCAGTTGGAGGAAATAGCTCCTTATTTGCTGAGTGCATTGAGTAAAGAACCGGATATGTATGTTGCTCTTTATGCTGATGAAAGCGTACCTTATAGAGAAGTTGTTAAGGTGTTGAATATTGCCGGAGAGAATAAATTGAGAATGGTATTGGCTACGCGTCCTATAAAGGAGTAGTCCCGAAAATTATGATCTGTGAAAGACAAGACGAAAAATAAATTATGTGGTATAGCGGGGACGGTGTTATTCCATCTCCTGTTATTTCTTATGTTGTTTTATTTTACTTTTCCCCGTCCGGAGATTCTGGATGAGGCAAGCGGTGTTTTGGTTCAGTTGGGAACAATCGATGAGGCGAGCGGGACTTTTCAACCCGAAATGAGCGGGCAGAACGTTGCTGATGCGATGGAGGCCGAGATACCGGATGAAGCATCCGAAGAATCTATCACACAGGATATAGAGGAGAGTGTGGCTGTCCCGGATAAAAAGAAAGAGGAGAAGAAACAGCCTGAGCCCGAGAAAAAAACACAACCGAAGCCTGAGGTAGATAATAGAATTAAAAATCAAGTGGCCAATGCTTTCAGTAAAGGGAATGCCGGATCTAATCGAGGAACATCGGATAGGGGTTCTGGAGCAGAGGGAAGCCCTAACGGAAATAGTACTACCGGTGCTAAACACGGTTCTCCCGGTTATGGGGATTATGATTTGGGAGGTCGAGGTTTAAAAGGGGAATTGCCTATTCCTCAATATGACGCCAGTAACGATGAGGGAACGATCGTTGTTTCGATATATGTCGATGCTCAGGGAAAGGTGACTCAGGCTGCGGCTACGCCGAGCGGCAGTCGTGGAACGGCATATGCCAATCTTACGTTACGGGCAAGAGCCGAAGCGGCTGCACGGAAAGCTGTTTTTGAAAGAAAACCGGGTGCGGTTACCGAGAGGGGAACGATTACTTATTATTTCAGACAAAATTGATTTAGGGTAATTTCGGCCTTTATTACGAGAAAGAATGAACGGTACGGTTATTTTACTTATTATTGTCATCTATTTTGCTTTTCTGATGCTTATATCGCATTTGACCGGGCGTAAAAGCGATAATGACACATTTTTTTTGGGAGGGAAACAATCTCCTTGGTTTTTGGTTGCGTTCGGAATGATCGGTACATCTATCTCCGGAGTGACGTTTGTTTCTGTTCCCGGTATGCCGTTGAGTATCGACATGACTTATTTGCAGACCGTTTTGGGGTTTACGGTAGGATATCTCGTTATTGCAAAGATATTGTTGCCGCTTTATTATAAGCTTAATCTTACGTCTATTTATACATATCTTGAAAAGCGTTTCGGTCGAAATGCTTATAAAACCGGGGCATCGTTTTTCTTGCTTTCTAAAATCATAGGTGCAGCTGCACGTCTTTACATTGTCGTACTTATTTTACAACGTTTTGTGTTCGATGCATGGAATGTGCCTTTTGTCGTTACATCGACTGTGATCGTTGCGCTTATTTGGCTCTATTCCCACAGAAGCGGAATAAAGACGATCGTCTGGACGGATGCTCTGCAAACAGCTTTTTTACTGGGAGCTTTAGTGTTGATAATTTGGCAGTTGACCGATAAGATGCAGCTCGATTTTCCCGGAGTGGTGAATACGGTCAGGAACAGCGGTATGGATCGGATATTTGTTTTTGATGATTGGCAGACAAAACAGAATTTTTTTAAGCAATTTTTCAGCGGCATATTCATAACGATTGTTATGACGGGGCTCGATCAGGATATGATGCAAAAAAATCTCTCTATACGGACCTTGAAGGCTTCTCAGAAAAACATGTACTTTTACGGAGTCGCTTTTCTTCCGGTAAATCTTTTGTTTCTTGTTTTGGGGATTTTGCTGATTACGTTTGCCGGTCAGCAGCAAATCGCTATACCTGCTCTGAGCGATGAAATGCTTCCGCTTTTTGCTACGCAATATTTAGGATTTCCGGTGCTGTTGTTTTTCTGCATAGGAATTATTGCGGCTGCTTTTTCCAGTGCCGATTCGGCATTGACGGCTCTCACCACCTCGTTTTGTGTCGATATTCTCGAGGTCGGGAGATATCCGGCCTCAAAAGCGGTATTATGGCGTAAGCGGGCGCATGTTTTCATTTCGTTGCTTTTTGTCATTATTATTTGCGTGATCAGGGCTGTGAATGATAAAAGTATTATCGATGCTATCTATATGATAGCGGGTTATACTTACGGTCCGTTGCTCGGTCTTTTTTCTTATGGACTTTTCATGCACGGAAATCCTCGGGATAAATGGATACCTTACATCGCATTGTTGTCTCCGGCTCTTTGCTTCGGTCTCGATTTCTTGTTGAGAGAATTATATGGTTATAAACTGGGATATGAGATGCTGATGATAAATGGGGCGTTGACATTTGTCGGGCTTTATCTGGTCGCTTTGGGTAGAGACGGAAAAAAGAGCCTCTGTCCGGAATCTTGATATTCGGGAGATATAAATATAAAAAAACGGAAACAAATCTCGTAATATTCATTTCCGGTTTTATTTAGAAAATTTAAACAGACTCTTACTCTTCTACATAAGGTTTTATAAGATCGCGCCACATGACATAAGCCGTCCCTAATAAATGTAGTCCGTCATTGGTATATTGGATATTCATTTTACCTGAAGAGTTGGCAAAAAGGGAGTAAACGTCGACATAGGTCAGTTTATTTTCCTTTGCGATTTTTTTCAGTTCTTCATTGATCGGGACAACCATTTGCCAGCGGGATGTATGTTCCTCGAATTTCCCGAAATAGTCGTTTACAGGCAGTAGACTTTGTAAATATAATTTCGTTTTGGGAGAAACTTTTTTGATCTTTTTTACTAATTTGTCGATATTCCCGGTAATTTCTGTGATGCTGTGACCTTTAGAAATATCGTTTATGCCTGCCATTAAAAATATTTTGGATGGCTTCCCTTTCAGAATTTCGTCTATGCGATCATTTATGCCGCTAATGACGTCTCCGCTTATTCCCCTGTTTTTGACATTTTTGTTTTTAAGAAGTTCATGCCATTCGCAGCCGTTTGTGATGCTGTTTCCTAAAAAAACGATGTCTTTGGACGTGATTGGCAATATGTCGAATAAAGACGCACGTTGATAATAATAGGTAGAATATCGGGGTAGAGTATATCTGTCAGTGCCGTTCGTGATCCAATCTAATGAGAACCGCATAAAATACAGGCTGAATCCGTCTTCTCCCGGTAGATTTTTGTCCCATTTGCCTTCCTCGACGACAATGCCGATCGTTCCGTCCGGTAATACGGTCATTGTAGAATAAGCAGAATAGCCCGGACATATCGTTTTCTTTATAGGCCAGGTCGATCCTTCATCATAACTGACAGCTATAGATACGTTTTGTCGTATTGTTGTGTCATTGGGGAGAGAATGCAGAATACAGGATTTGTTTCTTAACCCGAGAATCGATGCATAGTTAAGTATGTCTCCGTTACATGCAGGCTCTTTTAAATCGGTGTTTTTCGAAGCTTCCGACCAATTGACCCCCCGGTTTGTCGAAATACTGAACGTGCGGTTTTTAGGACTGCGAATGCTCATCATTATATTACCGTTGTTCAGCTCTACCAGTTTGGCCTCGTCTCCGGTAGATGTGGCTGCATTTTCTGATACGGCCCATGTTTTGCCGCCATCATCGGAGTAGCATGCATAATTTGATAAATTGCCGCCCCATGGCCGTGTGTCAGGAGTTCGTACGGCAAGGACGAACATCAAGCGTCCGTCTTTCAGTTGTAGGCCTCGTCCGGAAGCGGCAAAAGCTCCGTGCCAGTTACGGCGTATAGGGTCTTTACATTCCGCGCCGTATATTTGCGAGGTAATATCTTCGGTAGGAGTCCATGTCTTCCCGTTATCTTTGCTGCGTGACAACCCTATACGGATAGGATCGGATGCAGTAGATTGCCATAATCCTTGTCCGAAGGCATAGATACACAGAATATCTCCCGTTTTCTTATCTACGATCAATAGCGGATCTCCATATCCCTTTGAGTCATCATCAGCTCCGGCTACAATCGATGTGGCCGACCAGGTTTTTCCTTTATCCTCACTGCGTTTGGCGACAATGTCTATATGTGAGGGCAAGTCGTTCAATTGCGTCCATCTTTTGTCTGCGACCATGATCAAAGAGCCGTCTGCGGCTGTCGCTAAAGCGGGAATACGATAGTATTTCGAACCTTCATCTCCGGGAGCGAAAAGCAGTTTACGTTCCAGAATGATTTCTGTTGTTCCTCCGGCTTCATTTTGCGATAGCGTACAAAATCCGATAGTCGATTCTAAAGACAATAATCTGATGTTTATACGGTTTCCTTCATAAGCATTGTTTCTTACCGAAGCTACGATATAGAAATAATTGTTACCCGAAGAGAGCGGTTTGTCAAATGCGATATGAATATCATCGGATGAAATGTCGGTAACAGAGGCGCATAATGTTGCCGTCTCTGGTTTAAACCGGTCGTCTGTATTTTGACTGTAAATTTTTAGTGCGGTAATATCTGTTATGTTCGTAGATCCTTTGAGATCGATATTTATGCCTTTTAGCCGGTGCGGATTTTCTGTATCGGTAGTTCTGACGTTGAAAGACAATATCGCTTCGGAAGAGCCCCTTCCGACCAAAGTAGCGGCTCGTTTTAACGTGACATCACAAATTGCAGATGGTCGATTGTTTTGTGTACACTCCTTTGGTCGGGTGGAATATTCTTGTCCGACCGACAGATATTCAGGTATTGCATTACAGTAAGTCCCGGAGAAACCTTGTGTGGAAAACAAGCATAGACATGCGAATGTTAAAAATCTGTTCATCATAGCATTAAATCTGATATATTATCGCAAATATACAATAATGATTAAATTTTTAAAGAGAAATATTTTGTTTTTTGCATTTTATTAATCGAAACGGATATTTCCGATAAGTTCTGTTTGTAATATTTTTCAATATTTATTTATTATGCTAAAAGATTGCATTTCGATGAGGAAATACTACCTTTGCAATAAGGGCCGGCCTGAATTTTGCTCAGGTCTGGTTTAGATGTTTCTTTCGGGGATGTTCTGTCGTTTTATGAAGATGATGACGGACTATCAGACGAACGAAAGGGAGAAAACAGTTCTGGAAGGAAACGCAAAAATAACTTGATAGTGTTTTCTTATCGGAAAATCTGGACGGATTCTAAGGCTATCGAGATTTTAGAGAACTTGAAAACGGGATTGAATGTTATAGACTAAAAAAATAAAAATATGAAAAATCGGATCTCTTTTACAGGCTTGTGCGCACTATTGTGTACTTTTTTATTTTTGTTCTCATGTAGTGAAAAATCGGAATATATGCAGACTATTCCTTCGGATGCCGCCTTTGTCATGACATTTGATATGAAGTCTTTATCGGAAAAAGGAGATGTTGCCGATTGGATAAAGTCAGAAAAAAACGCATCTCTTTTTAACGCTTTTAGCAGCGGTATGGGTGAAGGGACTGTGAAACTTTGGAAAAAGATACAAGAAGATCCGGAAATCTCAGGACTTTCTTTTACGGATAATTGGGCCTGTTTTGCTGCCGGAGAGACAAATCCTGTACTTTGTATTTTAGCCAAGATTTCCGATGTCGATAAATGGAGAGAAGTTATGAAGGCTATGGAGACCGAAGGTGTTGCGACTCCGATATCGAAGGAGGATAATGTAGAAAGTTCTCTTATCGGTCAGAGAGCCAAATGTCTTTTTGACAAAAACCGGGTGTTGTTGTTAATAGGACAGGATGCGACAGGTATTTTGGAGAGTAAAACGGCGGCCGGATGGTTTACGCAAAAGAAAGAGAACAGTCTTCTGTCGAATGGAGAATTTTCTGCTTTTTTGAAGGAACGAAAAGACGTTAATTATTGGTATCGCATGGGGGCTCTGCCGGTATTTTTCCGTTCGGTATATAGCGCTTATTTGCCGGATGGGATTTTGTTGGGATCACTTTACTCGATCGGGTATTGTGATTTCCAAAAAGGCAAAATCAAAATAACATCCGGATTGTGTTCTGATGATAAAGATTCGATGAAGAAACTGGAAGAAATTTTTAAGATGGGAGGAAAACAGTCCGGTAAGTTCTTGAAACAAATTCCGGCAAATGCTCTTTATGCTGTCGGCATGAATTTGGATGGGCAAAAGCTGTATAAGTTTCTTTCGGCATTGCCTGGGCTCACCCAGACACAGATGAATGCAATTCAGAGTGAAGATACAAAAAAAATAATAAGTTCTATCGATGGAGATCTGTTGTTATCCGTGATCGGTTTGTCCGGAAATGCTTCCGGATTTATGGGGACTACAATACCGGATGTGGCTGTTTTTGCTCAAGTAAATGATGATTATGCCGTAGAGTTGATAAAACGTAATTTGGGTATATTGGGAGTAAAAGAGATCGGGAAAAACCGTTATAAACTGAGTATGGGAGAAGCATCGTTATATTTCGGGTTGGAAAATAAGAAGAATTTTTTCATTACGAACAGTACGCAAGTATTCGAGAATATTAGTAACGGTATGCCGGAGTCTATGGCAAACACTCCTTATGCTTCGGCTTTCAATAAGCAGTCTTATAGCGTTATCGTTAATATGAAAGAGGGAATCGATAACCTTATGCCGATGGTTATGGGCTCTTATTCTTCAAGACAGTATGTTTCGTTATTTGAACAATGTCCTTTTACTTATTTGAGCGGTTCAGGCAACGGAACGAATGGCAATATTGAAATATTTTTGTCTGATGACAGTAAGAATGCTTTTGCTGCTATTCTTGACTGGATAACGGTTATGGCTTCACAAGAGAGGTAGTCGTATTTTCTTATGGAAAGAATTATTTTAAAACAAGTACTTCCCCATGTCTTTTCGGAGAGTGGGGATGTTCTTGATTCGGAAGTCTGGAAAAAAGACGTAACATTAGAGAGAGGTCAGGTTTATCTGATTGAGGCTGCTTCGGGCACGGGAAAGTCTTCGTTTTGCAGCTATTTGTACGGTTACCGGGACGATTATTCCGGGCAGATTTATTTTGACGATCAAGATATAAGGCGGTTGTCTGTGTCCCGGTGGATCGATCTTCGCCGTCATTCGTTAAGCCTTCTTTTTCAAGAGCTTCGACTTTTCCCTGAATTGACGGCTTGGGAGAATGTCATGATAAAGAATAATCTTACCCTTACCGGTTATAAAAATGATAAGGAGATAGAAGCCTTTTTCGAGCAGCTCGGAATAGCCGATAAGAAAAATTCTTTGCTCGGAAAGATGTCTTTCGGACAGCAGCAACGGGTTGCTTTTATCCGAGCGTTGTGCCAACCGTTCGACTTTATTTTTTTGGATGAGCCGATCAGTCATTTAGATGAGGAGAACGGTCACATTCTCTCTTCTATTTTATTGAAAGAGGCAGAAAGCCGAGGGGCCGGTGTAATTGTGACATCCATCGGCAAACATTTGGATATAAGGTATGATAAGGTACTGAGGTTATAAAGGGTGTTGCGGCTGCATGAGTATATAATTAAAAAATGGTTTTGAAATTATGGTGTGGAAACTCTTGAGACGGCATCTGAGCATAGTCCAATTTGTAGGATTCTTTTTGGCAAACCTTTTAGGAATGTTCATTGTGCTTCTTAGCATTCAGTTTTATCAAGATGTGAAGCCTCTTTTTTCACAAGAAGACGGTCTTATGAAAAAAGAGTATATGATCTTGTCCAAGCGGGTCAGTACGTTGGGTTCTCTTGTAAAAAAGAGTTCGGGCTTCACTTCGGAAGATGTTGACGAAATTAAGAACCAGCCTTTTGTGAAAAATGTCGGAGCTTTTACTCCGGGACATTTTAATGTATCTGCGGGAGTTTCGATGGCCGGAGGCATGGGGATGAGTACACAGATGTTTTTCGAGTCAGTTCCCGATGCCTATATTGATGTAAAATCTGCCGATTGGCGTTTTGATGAGCAGTCAGATTTTCTTCCGATAATCCTTCCTCGTAATTATTTGAATTTATATAATTTCGGATTTGCCCAATCTCGGAATCTTCCGCAACTTTCCGAAGGGGTGTTGGGTTTGGTCAATGTGGATATCCATATTTCGGGGAATGGAAAAAGCAGATCTTTTAAAGGGAATATCGTTGGTTTTTCCAATCGACTTAATACGATTTTAGTGCCGGACAGATTTATGCAATGGGCAAATGGAGAGTTCGGAAACAGAGAAGTGAAAGATCCTTCTCGCTTGATAGTGGAAGTCGGTAATCCGTCTGACGAGCGAATTGTGACTTTTTTACAAAAGAAGGGTTATGAAACCGAAGGCGGAAATCTGGATGCCGGAAAAGCTACTTATTTTCTCAAGATCGTCACGGGGCTGGTCATTGCAATCGGTCTGTTGATTACGGCATTGTCATTTTTTATTTTGATGCTGAGCATTTATTTGCTGTTGCAGAAGAATACACGGAAATTGCAAAACCTGTTATTGATCGGTTATACTCCTGCACAAATATCCCGTCCTTATAGGATGCTTACGATAATGCTGAATTTGTCGGTTTTTCTTTTTTCGTTGCTTGCCGTGTGGGGAAGTAGGGGATATTATACCGACTTGCTTTCCTGTATGTGGCCCGGATATGAGCCGGGATCGTTTTTGCCGACCGTCTTTATCGGGTGCGCTCTTTTATTGGCCGTATCGTTTTTTAATTGCCGTGCAATATATCGAAAGGTCATGAGCTTGTGGCGGATAAAATAATGATTTCAGGGTGTTCTATTTTGTTGGTTTCAGACCTTTGGAAGCGGCAAAGTCGAGCATGAAGCGAAAAGCGGCATCCCTTTCGTTCGGGATAATACCATCGAGAATAGCGTCTTTGATGGCGCTTTTTATATCTCCGACCTCCCGGCAAGGTGTCAATCCGAAAATATCCATGATCTCTTCACCGCTGATCGGGGGCTGCATATTTCTTATTCGATCTTTTTCCTCTATCTCTTTCAGTTTACCTCGTACCAGTGTGAAATTGTCTAAGAATTTTTTTACTTTTTCTTGATTTTTAGATGTAATATCCGCTTCACAAAGGGTCATGAGCTCCTCTATATCGTTACCGGCGTCGAATAATAGACGCCGAACGGCAGAATCGGTAACTTCTTCTTCGGCCAATACGATAGGACGCATGTGCAAGTCGACCATTTTCTGGACAAATTTCATTTTGTCGTTCAATGGCAGTTTCATGCGCCGGAAAATACCCGGAATCATTTTGTAACCGATAAAATTATGGTTATGAAAAGTCCATCCTGATTTTTTGTCGTACCGTTTTGTTACCGGTTTGGCAATATCATGTAATATGGCGGCCCAGCGTAGCCTTAAATTATTACTTTTCTTTGCAACATTGTCCAGAACGGTCAGTGTGTGATAGAAATTATCTTTATGCCCCCGACCGTCGATGGTTTCTATTCCTTTGAGCGCATTCAGCTCGGGGAAAATTAAGGGCAATAGTTTCGATTTGTCCAGTAATATAAAACCCGTAGAGGGTTTTGAAGATGCTACGATCTTATTTAGCTCGTCGATGATTCGTTCTTTTGAAATGATCTCTATACGTTTACGGTTTCGCTCTATTGCAGCGAAAGTTCCTTTTTCGATAGAGAATCCCAATTGGGTGGCGAATCGCATGGCCCGCATCATGCGTAACGGATCGTCACTGAATGTAATATCCGGATCTAAAGGCGTGCGGATAATACCTGCTTTCAGATCTTCCATTCCATTGAACGGATCGATCAACTCTCCGAAATGTTCTTTATTCAAGCAAATCGCTAATGCGTTTATTGTGAAATCCCTACGGTTTTGATCATCGCAAAGAGTACCGTCCTCTACGATCGGTTTACGTGAATCGTGGGTATAAGATTCACGGCGAGCTCCGACAAATTCTACTTCGATATCTTTGTACTTGACTTGTGCCGTACCGAAGTTTTTAAATACCGATAGTCGAGCCGACTTTCCCAATTTCTCGGCGAAAGTCGTTGCTAATTCGATACCGCTTCCTACGGTAACGATATCGATATCTTTCGAATCCCTTTCCAGAAAAATATCACGAACATATCCTCCGATCACATAGCAAGGGAGGTTCATCTCGTCTGCGGTTTCGGAAATCTTCGGGAAAATAAAATGGCTCAAATGTTTTTTTTGCAGGGCAATGTCAAGTTGCATCTTTATTAAGAATCTGATTTTCGATTGCAAAAATAGCTATTTTTATCGATCTGCCGAAAAGCCTTCTGATTTATTCTCGTTTGCTCCGATGTCGAGGATATTCGTTGCGACCGAAGAGACAGGATAAAAGGTTTCTTGTTATTATGAAATTAAGGCTGAGTATTTCTTAATAAATCTTTTTGTTGAAAAATTTAGACGCTTCTAAGCTTCTGTAAACTTATCGGTTATGAATTGAACTGTGGAATTGTCGCGTTATTAAAGGAATTATGAAGGTAAAAATTTTCATTAAACTATTGCAGAATAAAAAAAAGTATCTATCTTTGCAAACGCAAAAGGGAACAGGAGAGTTCCTTATGACAAAAATGGTGCGGTAGTTCAGCTGGTTAGAATACATGCCTGTCACGCATGGGGTCGCGGGTTCGAGTCCCGTCCGCACCGCGAAAGAAAATAGCAAATTAATGCAAAGCTCTGAAATTAAGGATTTCAGAGCTTTTTCTTTTTCCTTACTTAGGCAAAAAACAGCGGTTTCAGGCAGTTCTCACGTGGCTTATCCGTGAGACTTTTTGAAAATCGTTTTTGTTCCTACGAATTGGCGCATTTGTCTTTGATTGTCAGTTTTTTGCGTAGCTGGTTTTTGAGCATGGTAAACTAATTTTGTATCACTTAAAAATCAAAGAATTATGGGAGCAGTGAGAAGAAGCACATTGAGCGTATTGTTCATCATCAAGAAGTCGGAATTTCTGAAAAACGGTGAAGTTTCTATCTGCATATGTATCACCGTGAACAAGCGAGTAGCCGAAGTTATCTCTGGGAGGTATGATGGACGGCAGGCTTATTTAGTAGTTGAATCCACTTACTGTGCCTTTCAAAAGAATAAATCTGTTATTGGCGGATTTTTTCAGTCGGTTAGGACTTATGGAAAGACGAGGCAGTGGAATGAAGAAGATAATAAACGCCTACAAGTATTATGAACATCTTTCAGATTACCGTGTACCGGAATTTACTTCCAATGCTTCAGAATTTCATGTAACGCTTTGGACACTGAATTTTGAGGATGAAGTCATTGGGAAATTACATCTAACGGCAGCCCTTCGATACAGAAGTTCGTAAAAGTGAGCCGTCATATTTATAAATTAATTTCTTAAAATCCACAAATCAGTGCTGTGCAAATGAGCGAGAGCACGGGGTTGTCTACCCGTCAGGTTCAGAAATATCTGAAACGTTTTCAAGAGTTGAATAAGATAACCCGTGTGGAAAGACGTAAAATGGGAGAATGGAGGATAATTGACGAAGAGTACGAAGGATTCTTTGACAGAATATAATGTGTAGCTCTCTATATGGACAAATTAACCAAAGAACAAGGACACCATTGTATGTCAGCAATAAAAGGGAAGGACACAAAGCCGGAATTGCTGGTACGGAAGTTCTTGTTTAGTCGTGGTTCCCGGTATAGATTGAATCACTCGCGACTTCCTGGACATCTGGATATTGTATTGCGCAAATACAGAACGGTCATCTTTGTAAATGGTTGCTTTTGGCATAGTCATGAAGGATGTAAATATTATATTCTTCCCAAAACAAATGTAGAGTTTTGGCAGGATAAAATTGAACAGAATTGGAACAGAGACATAGAAGAACGGCAAAAACTAGCATCTATGGGCTGGCATTGCATTACCGTTTTGGAATGTCAACTGAAACCTAAATCCGTTAGTAAACATTAGAAGCATTAGAATATACACTTTGCCATATATTCCTTGAAGAAAGGAGAAGTAAAATCTTATGGGACAACTGAAGAATATTTACCTATGGTAGCAGAAGCAGCGACTGAGTATGGTAATAATTTAGAGTGAGTTTTTTTGTATCATGTTGTTGAAAAACAATAAACAAAAGTAGTATACATACATTAGAAATGATGAATAAAATAAATTTAAATTTGGAACATTGCTTTGGAATTACCAAGCTTTCGCAAGAATTGACTTTTGAAGGGGAGAATACAGTGCTTATTTATGCACCCAACGGTTTGATGAAAACTTCTTTTGCTAAAACACTACGATTATATGGGCAAGAGAAAGCTGACAAAGTCAAAGATGTGGTAGCAGATGTTGCTGGAAATATAGATATAAAGGATGAACACGGCAATGTCATATTACCAGCCTCAATATATGTATCAAATTGTGAAGAGCCTGATTCGGAAACACCAAAGAACATCACATCGTTCCTTGCTGATAGTGTATTGAAGCAGCAATATGATAATATCCTAAAAAACTTGTCCGAAAAACAGAAAGCATTGTTCAAGGATATTAGCGACTATGCAAAAAGCACTGATATTGTATCTGAGTTTGTTCGGACATTCTGCGAAGGCAAGCCAAGCCTTTTTTATGGCAAGTTTGAAGAAGTGATGGCAGACGTTAGCGGAGACGAGATATGCTATGATTTTAAATATAATAGCATCTTTGATAAGGATGGTAAGGTCAAAGCATTTATCGATGCCAATCGTGATGCTCTGAAAGATTATTTCGATAAATACCAGACCATATTACAAACTTCAAAACTATTCAAGCAGAATAATGGCAAAACATTTGGCACTTACCAAGCTTCTGAATTATCTAAATCTGTAGCAGACAATGCTTTCTTCGAAGTCAACCATAAAATTGTATTGGGTGATGATAAAACCACAATTGATTCTGCAACATCGCTTGCAACTTTAATTAGCAATGAGCTTTCTGGTATACTTAATAATGAAACTGTCAAAAAAGCATTCGAAAAGATTGATAAAAAAGCTAGTGCTAACGATTCTTTACGACAGTTTAAGGGGATAATCGAAAGCCACCCCGACTTGGTAAACAAACTGCTTGACTACGACAATTTTCATAAAGAAGTATGGAAGGGGTATTTTGCAAGATTTAAAGGTAAGGCAAACGACCTGCTTACAGCCTATCAAGGAGCCAAACCCACATTAGATTCCGTATTACAACAAGCAGCAGGACAAAGAACCGCTTGGGAAAAGACAATAAGTATTTTCAATCGAAGATTTTCAGTTCCTTTTGAAGTAAAAATCAAGAATCAGACCGACCTTTTACTTAATGAGGAAGCGGCAGCATTGTCTTTTGAATACAGCACTCAAACTGGCCCAAAAGCAGTTGAGTCAAAAGTTCTGGAAGAAGTCGTCCTAAGTAAAGGGGAGCTGAGGGCGTTCTATACTCTACAACTGCTCTTTGCTATCGAAAAGATGAAACACGATGGAGGTCAAGAGCATATTCTTGTATTTGATGACGTCTCGGATTCGTTTGACTACAAGAATAAATACGCGATAGTTGAATACCTTTGCGATTTGAAAGATGACGCAAGATTCAAGATGATAATTCTTACCCACAATTTTGATTTTTATCGAACAATATCATCCCGTCTGAGAGTTAAAAGGAATAGTACATACATGGCCTATAAAGATGCTAATGATGAAATTAAATTTCATCAGGCTGAATATTTGAGAGAACCATTCAAACTCATAAAGAGCAATGCGGATAAACCAGAATTCTTCATCGCCTTAATCCCTTTGGTGCGTAATCTTATTGAATATTCCAAAGACATCTCCACCGATCCTTCCAAATCGGAATATATTAAATTAACCTCATGTCTTCATGTTAAAACTGAAACGGCAAGTTTGACAGTAAACGACATTGTTCAAATCGCGAGAAACAATATAGATGCGCATAATAAGTTGCCAACAGCAAATACTGATTTCAATATAAAAATTTATATTTACAACACGGCGGAAACTCTTTGTGCCCAACCGACTCTTGATGAAATTCACATTGAGAACAAAATAGTTTTTGCTGCTGCCATAAGATTAAAAGCGGAAGATTATTTGATATCCAAGCTAAAACAAGTAATGCCCATCGAGGATTTCAATAATTTCTATAACCGTATCACATCAAATCAGACTTCTGCACTCACAAAGAAATTTGAAGAGTTATGTTCTCCAACTAATGACATACAGTTACTTTTTAAAGAGGTCAATCTGATAACTCCAGAAAACATACACCTGAACAGTTTTATGTTTGAGCCTCTTATCGACATGTCAGTATGGCGATTAAAAAAACTATACCAAGATACCAAGACGCAACTGGTGTAATAGACTTGCAATCCCTAATTACACTGAAGAGTTTGTTGAAAAGTCATCGTATATTTACGGGAAACTATATGGTATCATTATCATGCAGTTCTCGACAATTATGATTGATTTTCATAATCATCGATTCAAGCGTGAAACTACCATGCCTTGTCTTAATTTGAAGGTCCTGAGAAAACCTTGTAGTACAGATATGGATATAACAGTCCACGCTATAGCGTGAGAACCACTATGCGAATCCTTGTACTACATTTGAAATTTCTCAGGTTACTAACTTATAAGATAGGCATAACGCTTCTTTTTTACTAATATGTCTTGGAGAGAGTGTGTGCTAATTATCTTTTCGTTGAACAAAGAAGCTGTCGGATGTTTGTTGTAAAATTATACAACATTTTTCGGACTCATAGCTTATTTTTCTCCATGAACAGCCTTTTTTGTATTTTATTTCAATATCTGTATTTATACATCCGACCTACAAGATCAGAATAAATAGGTTAATTTCGATTGCTAAATATCTTTTGTCGTATTTGGGAAAGTGTAAGTCCCGGTCTGGATTTCAGAATATTTTTTTGCATTTTCTTCTGTTCTATAACGATGTCAGTGTCGTTGCAGTCTCTTTTTTAAAAGGAAAACAGACTATTCATGTGAATTTCTCTCTAATATGATCTGTGTAAAATCGGATAGTTTCTAAATTTTTCGGTAAGAAATTATATATCCTGAATATTTTCAGACATGTATTCGGTAATGAGTAGGATAATATAGTTAATGTTTTATAATTATCTTTTGGCTTTTCTTAATTAACGGTTACCTTTTAGTTATTATATTTGTAGTATGACAGATAGGTTAGGAGGGCAATGTATTATGAAAAAGTTTATTCTTGTTTTTTTATGGGTAATCGGGGGGATGTGCACAGTTTTCTCTCAGGGGATTACGAAAAATGAGGTTGTTGCAATGCGGGACAAAACGGCGAAACCGCGTACGGCTTTGGTTGAAGCTGATGAGAATTTGAAGAATGCGATACAAGAAGAGAATAATCCTTTGATAGCAAAGTATCTGCTCGAATATGTGCATTATCAGTTACTGATTTCACGAGATAGTTTCCCTTCGTTGATACGGTTTGCCGAATATTTGAGGGAGTCTTCTACCGATTCGGTGCAACGTGCCGTGCTCAGCTCTATTGAGGCTCAGATGATCTTTGATTATTATGAGGATACTCGGGAGAGATTGGAAAATGGTGTTCTGACAGATGTAGCTCCCGATCTTGCGAAGATCGATGAATGGGATAGAGCAGCTTTTGTAAGGAAGATATCCGATCTGTTGCAGTCTTCCGTCAAATCGGCAGAAATTTTACATAAAACTTCTACTCAGATTTATAAGGAAGCTCTGGATACCGATAAAGATTGGAAAATATTGACCCCGACCATGCTCGACTTTTTGGCGTATCGTGCAATAGATATATATGAGGGATTATTGTCGAATTCGGTGCTTCCTCTTATTCTTGAAGAGCCTTTGTTGAAAGAATTGAATATGCCGGCGGCGGATTTTGTGAACTATCCGTATTTCCCTGAGAAATATCAGTTGAGACATCAGGTAATTGCCGTGTATCAGCTGTTGTTGAGATTTTCCGATCCGGAATCACCTTCTTACCTTATAGCTGATTTGAAACGGTTGAAGTTTTTACAGGATAACAACTCCGGGGTTGAATACCCTCAAAAATTAGAGAATCTGCTGAATGTTTATAAAGATAGTCCCTATTCGGTAGAAATAGCGATAGATTTATTGGATTATTATAGTCGGATATGGAATACATCTCCCGAAACCAAAGCCTATCTGGTAAAGTTATCTGATCGGTTGATTTCCCGTTTTCCGGAATATCCCCGTTTGGATTGTCTTAAATCTGAACGAGATCAATTGACGGCATATAGCTTCAATCTGAATATGGGTCAAGTTTTATATCCGGGAGAGACGCATACGTTATCTTTTGAGTATAAGAATATCAAGCAACTTTATTTGACGTTGTATCGTACGGAGGGTAATGACAGCATACTGCAATTTGCAGATACTTTGCATTTGAGTGATACGTTGAGTTTGGCAAATCGCACCGGGAAATGTGTTCTTCCGGCACTGAATAACGGAGAGTATTTCTTGAGATTTTTTTCGGAAGAGAAAGCTGATCTTGGAAAAATCGGTTTTTATGTTTCCCGCATCTACGCGGCGACTTTAGCTCCGACAGAAAAAGAGACGCTCGTTATCCTGACTGATTCTAAAAGCGGAAAACCGTTATCCGGGATTCCGGTAAAATTGTTTCGTTCAGATTCTGAGGATTCTTATGTGAATACGGTAAAGGCAGATCGTTTGGGTTTGGTTCGTTTGGGTGAGAAAGATACGGTAATGTATTTTAAACCCGAAATGAAGAATGATGTTTATTATCCGCTTCAGAACTTGAGATACGGATATTGGAACGGTGATGCGGATACGGAACGTGAAATGATTTCTCTCTTTACCGACCGTTCTGTTTATCGTCCCGGACAGACACTTTATTTTTCCGGAATTGATTATCGGGTGGGAGAAAAAGTCGGGACAGTCGTGCCTGATGGACGTTATACAGTCGTTCTTTCGGCTCAAGGTAAAGATATTGCCCGCTGTACGGTTCAAGGCGACTCGTTCGGTTCGTTTACCGGATCTTTCGTGCTTCCCTCGGATATGGTAAACGGATATTGCCGGATTAGGGTAGAAGGACGTAACGAAAGTTTATCTGTACAAGTGTCGGAATATAAAAGACCCACTTTCCGTATTTTATTCGAGCCGGTAAAAGATGCCGTATCTTTAGGGCAGGTGGTCTCGGTTAACGGCAAAGTCATCAGCTTTTCGGGAGTTCCTGTTTCGGGAGCGGATGTTTCTTATACAGTGCAACGTCTTGCGAACAGTTGGTGGAGAAATAAGGGTGAACAGATAGCTCAAGGAGAATTGTTTACGGGAGAAGACGGAGGGTTTACTCTCCGATTTGTTGCTCGGAAAAGCGATAAGGATGTGTTGAAAACCGGAACTTTTTATCGATTCAGGATTGATGTAAATGTAACATCTGCTAATGGTGAAACGCAATCTCAATCTTATTGGGTGACGGTGGGAGAAAGTCCGTTGTCGGTGCAGATGGAAGTTCCCGAAATGATTGACAAGAATGCGCCCAATCCGGTCAAGTTCAGGATAACGAATATGGCAGGGATGTCGGTTTCGGTAAAATGTAAGTATATATTATATTCGATGTATGGTTTGGAAAATCCTATATCGAAGCATGATATTATAAGTGCCGATTCGTTGAAAGTGCGGATGCAGGTAGAAGAAAAGAGTTTCGTGTCGGATAATATTCCTGCTTTGGAAAGTTGGAAAAAATTGCCTTCGGGCATATACCGTCTTGTACTTCAGGTGACGGATACTAATGGAAAATTGGTTATCAGAAATGCCGATTTTGCTTTATATAGTATGCATGATAAAAAGCCTCCGATAAAAACATATGAATGGATACCTGAAGATTTGTATCAAGTTTCGGACGGAGAGTCTGTCGATGTCATATACGGGACTTCTATCAAGCAGGCATACGTTTTGTATAATTTATATGATGGATTTCGGTTGGTAGACTCCCGGAGAGTAAAAATATCGGATAAAAATTACCGATTCCCTGTTTTATATAAACCGGAATATGGCGATCGTCTTAAGCTTTTCGTATCTTTTATAAAAGAAGGATGTTCTTATAACTCTGTGATAAATATACATCGGAAAAAGCCGGATATGAAATTGTCGATAACGACTTCTACTTTCCGGGACAGAACAGTTCCGGGCAGTCAAGAGTCTTGGAGCTTTACAGTGAAGGACGCATCGGGGAAACCCGTTTCGGCACGTTTTATGACCGAGATGTTCGATGCTTCTTTAAATGAGATAATGCCTCATGATTGGAGTTTCAGACCGGTATATAATCCGATAGATTATGGCCTGTTTTTGCGGGATATAGGCGGGCGGAATATCTGGAAATCCGAGCAGATAAGCACTTCTTGTTTTCCGCTTTATTTCGGAAGGTTTGTTTATTCAACTATTTACAGAAGAATGACCTCTTTGACTTTTGCGACACAGATGAATACAATGGCAAAAAGTCTGCCCTATATGTCTGTTGAAGATGTAGCAGCTCCTGCTGTCCCGGAGGATGCGGCCGGTTCTGGAAATTTAGAGCAAACACCTGTGCAATATCGGCGGAATTTCAATGAAACGGCATTTTTTTATCCTCAATTGACGACAAATGAGCAGGGAGAAGTGTCTGTTAAATTTACGATTCCCGAAAGCAATACCGAATGGCAATTTCAGGCGTTGGCTTATACGAAAGATCTGAAATATGGTTCGTATAAAAATAATGTGATCTCTCAAAAACAGTTGATGGTAGCCCCGAACATACCTCGTTTTGTGCGTAGAGGAGATGAGGTTTCGATTGCTACATTAATGCAGAATATATCAGATCGTTTGATGAGCGGCAGTTTTACATTCGAGTTGTTCGATCCATATACTGACAAAGTATTGGAACAGAAAAAGCAGGAGTTTATTCTTGAAGCCGGAAAATCAAAATTGGAGAGTGTGGATTTTACAGTTCCTGAGGGGTTGGATGTGTTGGGTATCCGTGTAAACGCGGTGACTCCCGGAGTAAGCGATGGAGAACAGCATATAATTCCGATATTGCCGTCGCGGACGTTGGTGACGGAGGCTGAACCTTTTGTGTTGAAAGGCGGGAAGGAAATAAAAAACATACGGATGCAAGGGCTTTCTGATGATGCAGAGGAAAATTATCGTATGGTATTGGAGTATACGGCTAATCCTCTTTGGTATGTAGTGCAGGCTCTTCCTCAATTAAATGAAGTTTCGGGTACCGACGTTATTAATATTACGGCCGCTTTATATGGCAATACGGTCGCTTCGGTTTTAGCTCGCAATAATCCTGAGATCGTTTCGGCATTACAGACTTGGAAAGTTAAAAATGAGACCGGTTCATCTTTAGTATCTCCTTTGGAAAAAAATGAAGAGTTAAAATCTGTATTGATTTCAGAGACGCCTTGGGCGTTGGATGCACAAAATGAAACGGAACGATTACAATCACTTTCCGGTTTGTTGGATGTTGCCCGTGCTGAGCAGTTGCAAAATAAAGCATTGGAATTGCTTCGTGACTTGCAGAAGCCCGAAGGCGGCTGGGGTTGGATGAAAAAAATGCCGGTTAGTTTCCTGATGACGATTAATACTTTAGAAGGTCTGTCTCGCTTGACGAAATTAGGTGGAATACAGTATGACGAGGCTTCTAAATATATGCAGATGCGGGCGATCAATTATTTGGATAGTTGCATTATTTTGGATCAGGAAAGGAGGAAAGCTAATAAGTCGGGTGTGGTATCTAAATATGGCAAGCTTCTTTATGTATATGTGAGAAGCAGCTATCGGGACATACCGTTGGCGAAAGCGCTGAGCGCTCATAAAGAGATCATCGAGTATATAAAGAGGAAGTGGGTTTCTTTCTCTTTGTACGAAAAAGCTGTTGCCGCAGTATCATTGTATCGTTACGGTTTTACGGCTGAGGCCAAAGAGATATTGGTGTCTTTGCGAGAATATTCTACAACGACAGAGGAGCTGGGTATGTTTTGGCAAAATAATAAGTCGTCTTATGCTTACAGAAATAGTGCAATACAGGTACATGCTGCAATAATGAATGCTTTTGCAGAGATAGATCCGAATTCAAAATCTGAGTTGAATGAGATGAAACGTTGGTTGATTATGCAGAAACAGACACAGAATTGGGGATCTGTGCCTTCGACGATAGATGCTGTCAATGCAATATTGAATACCGGAGACTATATGTTGTCAGCATCGAGAAATACGGTAAAAATCACATGGGGGAAAACCGTTTTAAAACCGGAGATTACGGATGGTTTCACCGGATATGAACGGTATATCCGTCAGGGAGCGGAGATTACTCCTGATTTGGCAAATGTCGAAGTATCGGTCGATCAGAAACAACCTTCATGGGGAGCGTTATACCGACAGTATTTTGCCGATTTTACACAGATACGAAATAAGGCGGTCAAAGGTTTTTCTATCGATAAGCAATTTTTTGTGGAACAAATGTCGGGAAAAGAAAAAGTGTATGAGCCTTTGAATAAAGTAACGCTGAAGAGCGGAGATAAGGTCAATATCCGTTTGATAATAAGGACAGATCGTGATTTGGAATTTGTCCATGTAAAAGATCAACGTCCTGCATGTTTCGAACCGGTCGATCAGTTGTCGCGTTACGAATGTAAAGACGGAGTTTGCTATTATCAGGAAACAAAAGATGCGGTGACGAATCTCTATTTCGATTTTCTTCCGAAAGGTACTTATGTAGTTAGTTATGATGTGTGGGCCGATCGTCCCGGAAGTTATCATAACGGTATTTCTACAATACAGTGTCTGTATGCTCCTCAGTGGGTTGCCAATACAAAAGGGCGTATGATAATCGTGAAGTGAAATTGGTAATCGCATCGGAATCTACGAGAGCCGTTTAGTTTGAGAATCTATATAAATTTTACACAAACAATTTGGAGGCATATAAAAGTCCTGCCGGTAAGAATTCTTACCGGCAGGACTTTTATATATGGCCCGGTTATCGCGATAGTTTGTCTTTTGAAGATGAAATGTTAAAAATGAGCATTAAAAATCTCTTTTTCAGTACATAGATTTTGAAAACGTTAACAACCTGTTTACCTTTGTCGATATTATATATGTTTCTTTTTGAAATTTATATGTTTATGTCTGTAACTGATTGTTTAAATAAAAAGATATGAACTTGAAAAATTTATTGATTATGGCGGGGTCTGTGATGGCGTTCGGATTTGCCGCATGTTCTTCCGATGACGATGATGATAAAGACGGAATGCTTTATGATGATGTAAATTCGGAATATAATGACTATGTCAGTGTTTGCGGAATAAAATGGGCAAGAGGTAACCTTCAGCATTTAGGTGAAGATTGGAAGATTGCCGATCATCAGTGGGAATACTTTAATTATGTCGATGGTAATACCGGGTCGTCTATTTCACAAAGTTCTTCGCAAATGGATCATTTCAATTGGGGAGTATGCGGTGCAAATGCTTTGAATACCAGTTCCAGTGTTTGTGCAAAAAATGTGTCGCAGGATATAAGCGGTAAAATGTTTACCGATGAGGCATGTACGGCCGAGACCTCTGATTTTGCTGCCGCATTATACGGAGATATTGCTTATTGGGCAACACAAGGGGCATGGAGACTGCCGACACAAGCGGAGTTGCAGAAATTGTATAATGAAGCTTCATATCAATATGGATATTATACGACAGAGGATGGTAAAAATGTATATGGATATTTGTTTACTCCTCCGATGAAAAGCGGTCGTGTAGAGAATACTTCAGCACGTCAGATTACCGATGAAGAATTGGTCGGCGGGCTTTTCCTTCCGGCAACGGGGTATCGTATCTATCCGGGATCGACGATTTCTAAAAGCGGAGAAGTCGGCTATTACTGGACATCTCAGTATCGTAGTGCCGGAGATAATGATTATGCCTATTATTTAGAGTTGCAACCGACTCGGATTCGTTGGGCGGGAAATGCCAGCTATTACGGACGGTCGGTACGACCTGTGAAAAATTAGATTGTAGAAGATTCCCATAAAGGAATCCTCAAAGCAGACTTGAATAAAATTTAAAAAAGGTAGCCGTTTCCGATAAATGTCAGGATAACGGCTACTTTTGGCATTATAACAGCTTTATCGATGGGTTCTCATTCTGTCTTTTGCCATTTCGGCATATTCAGTACCGGGACGTCCGTAATTGCAATATGGGTATATGCTGATCCCGCCTCTCGGTGTAAAAAAACCGGTAACTTCGATGTATTTGGGATTCATAAGTTTGATGAGATCTTTCATAATCAAGTTGACGCAATCTTCGTGAAATCCTCCATGATTGCGAAAACTGAATAGGTAAAGCTTCAGACTTTTGCTCTCTACCATTTTTATATCCGGAATATAATCGATCTGTATAGTTGCAAAATCCGGTTGTCCTGTAATAGGACAAAGACTTGTAAATTCAGGACAGTTGAAACGTACCCAATAATCCATCTCCGGGTGTTTATTATTGAATGCTTCCAATACTTCAGGAGCATAATCTTGGGGATATTCTGTCTTTTTTCCTAATAGGCTTAGTGTCGTTTCTTCCATATATAAATATTATACTTCTTTTATTTTTAGTATATTATAAGAAATGTCGGTGTCATATACATCGCTTCCGTCAATTCGTTTGATTAGCTTTACCACTCGTATGGTAACCGGTAAGATAATAGCTTCGTAGGCCGATTTCAGAATTGCTTGAGTTACAATGAGTATCAGCAGCTCGTTAAACGGTACGACTCCGGCGAAAGCCACAGGAAAAAAGATCAAAGAGTCTGCGCTTTCTCCTACCAGTGTCGATACCATTGCCCGAAGCGAAAATCTTTTACCTTTGCTGGCTACTTTCATTTTGCTCATGACGTAAGCATTTAAAAACGATCCGGCCAAAAATGCGATCAAACTGGCTACAGCGATGCGGGGAGTTGCGGCAAATACCAAAGAAAAGGCTTCTTGTCCGTTCCAGAATGAAGCCGGAGGCAAGAGTATTGCCAACTGTATAAGCGCTACGGCGAGAAAGTTCATGGCAAATCCTGCCCAAATGATCAACCGGGCTTTTTTATAACCCCATACTTCGGCAATACAATCATTTATAATATACGAGATAGGAAATACGATAAGTCCGGCAGTTGCTGTGACAGGACCTAAAGAGATCATTTTCACTTCCAGAATGTTGGAAATGATGAGGCATACACAGAAAAGTATGCTCAACACCATAAAGGGGAGGCTGACTGTTTTTTTCATACATCTTGTTTTTTACGTGGTTTATCAAGCACACGGGAGTGCAAAGGTACGATCTTAAGGAATACTTAATTGTTAAAAATGAAAAAATATTTACGCTTCTGTTTTTCCGAGGGATGGAGCTCTGACAATGCAATGGTGTGTCACCGCTTTTGAGGAACATTGGCTTATTTTTATAAGATATAGATAATCGGCTTGAGTATATTTTTCTCTATTTTTGTTTCTTATAAATACTATCGGATAATTATGAAATATTTTATTGTTGGGGCCTTAATCGCCTGTTTTACTGTTACAGTAGCTTCTTCAAAGGATGAAAGAGAGTTGAAGATGCGTATCGCTTCTGTTCTGAAAGAGAAAAGGGCAACCGTCGGAATTGCTGTTTTATATGGGGATAACCGGCTTTTTGAAGTGAATAGGGGCGATTATCCGATGATGAGTGTTTGCAAATTTCCATTGGCTCTTGCAGTTCTCGATTACCTTCATAAAAATAATCTTTCTCTCGACACCGAGATATTTATCCGGGAATCGGATCTATTACCTGATACATATAGTCCTTTGAGAGATAGGCATCCTCAGGGTAATATTAAGATGTCGATACGGGAGTTGCTTTCTTACACGGTATCGTTGAGTGATAATAATGCGTGTGATATATTATTCGGGTATATCGGCGGGACAAAAGTTGTCGATGATTATATTAAGCGGTTGGGCATTTCGGGAATGTCTGTTGTTGCGACGGAAGCGGTGATGCATGAGTCGTTTGAGAAACAATACTGCAATACGGCTACACCGTCTTCTGCCGTTCTGTTGTTGGATAAATTTTTAAAAGAAGATTTGCTCAGAGACGAGTATGGGAACTATTTAAGAAAAATCATGATAGAAACATCTACGGGAAATGATAAGATAAAAGCCGGACTTCCTGAAAGGGTGGTAATGGGGCATAAAACCGGAAGCTCTGACCGGAATGTTGAAGGGGTAAAGGCGGGAGACAATGATCTGGCTTTTGTACAGTTACCCGACGGACAGCGCTATTGTATTGCCGTTTTTATACGGAATTCGAAAGAAGATGATAAAACAAATGCAGCTATAATAGCCTCTGTTTCAAAAGTTGTTTATGATTATATTGCAAAGAAGTAATAAGAGTCGGCTTTAATAAGCAAATTTTATCCTATTTGTTTAGGGTAATGTTGAGGGTATTTGTTCCTTTATGGATTGTGCGAACAAGTATTTGATAGAGATAATAAAAATAAGATTTACAAAAAATGCCGATAAAATACTCGTAAAATATTTTACCGGCATTTTTTGTAAATCTTTACTATGCGTTTTCTGTCATCATTCCTTTTAAAACAGAGTCGGCGGTTTCTTTGCCCAATGTGTTTTCGATAATTTTTGCGGCAAATTTTATCGTAGAAGCCGGGCCGTTTCCGGTAATAATGTTTCCGTCTATTTCGACCGGTTGAGCTGTGTAAGTAGCTTCGGTGAGAAATTGTTCGAATCCCGGATAGCAAGTGGCCCGTTTACCTTTCAAAATTTCGTTCTTCCCGAGAACGAGAGCCGGTGCCGCGCAAATTGCAGCGATATTTTCTCCTGAAGCTGCCCTTTTTTTCAGCATTTCGATCAGTGGTGCATACTCTTCAAGATGTTTTGCGCCGGGCAATCCTCCGGGTAATATGATCCATTGTGCGTCAGATATAGTTTGTGTATCGAAAGTCATATCTGCACGGACAATGATGTCATGGGCTCCTTTGACTTCTAATTTCGGAGAGATAGATACTGTTTTTATTTCCATACCGGCCCGGCGTAACATGTCTGTAGTAGCAAGAGCTTCGATTTCTTCAAAACCTTCTGCTAATAAGAGATAAGATACTTTCATAGTCGTATTGAATTAATTCTTGTATTTTAATGAATATAACAAATATACAATAAAGATTTTGGGATTTTGAAAATTAAATTCGATGAAAATTTTTTTTAACAACAATTTATTCCAGTTGACTTTCGGGATTGTGAGAATCGGCAAAAATTTTTCTTTATATGGAAACGCCTCCGAAAATTTAAGAGAAAATTTTCGGAGGCGTTTCAAAATTTTTAAAGAACTGTTTTTATTGTAGAGTCCCTTGTTCGGCTTGTTTAATCATATTTTCGTTTGCTGTGATATAGATATCCACCCGACGGTTCTGTGCACGTCCAGCTTCAGTATCGTTGCTGGCAACAGGTTCGTTATATGCTTTGCCGGCTGTAGTCATTCTACTTCTGGAAATACCGTTTTGTACGAGAAAGTCGGCAACAGCCTCAGCTCTTTGAGCGGAAATCCTTTCGTTTACGGCTAAA
>OCAL01000130.1_pt1 | contig 45636 bp, 44 predicted proteins | sample 1477141 | NCBI WGS metagenome assembly OCAL01 (sample SAMEA2580295, study PRJEB22360) | human gut metagenome | biome: human gut; feature: human-associated habitat; material: faeces | place: Denmark | collected 2008/2010
GAGGCCGAAAGTACTTGCATGGAGACGTGCTGGGAGGATAGGAAGTTGCCAGTTAAGAAAAAAGCACTGAATACTTCAGTGCTTTTTTCTTTATATTTTATGAATAATTATTGACAACTCATCAAAAATTTTGCATAATATTTCCATAGAAAAATATTGAATTCGTCATTTTAGACTATAACTTTTTCTGTTTCTGAATAAAACAGAGGAGTTATAGTCTTTTTATTTTATAAAAATTAAAAAAATGGAGGAGCAAATTTATTTATGGAAAAACTTTTGTGGAAAGAGAAATTATCTTATGGAATAGGAGCTTATGGAAAAGATTTTATTTATAATATGATAGCTGCTTTTCTGATGATTTTTTATACTGATGTTGTTGGTGTATCATTAATTTTTGTGAGTACTTTATTTTTAGTGATTCGCATTGTAGATGCTATTACTAATCCTTTTATGGGTTGGCTTGTTGATAATACAAAAACTAAATGGGGAAAATTTCGCCCTTGGATTTTAATAGGAACAATAATAAATTCTTTCGTTTTAATTCTATTATATTTAAATCCGGCAACTTTTTTACAGGGAATTTTGATAAATGTCTGGTGTATTGTTACATATCTATTATGGAGTCTTACATATACCTTGATGGACGTGCCTTTTTGGGCAATGATACCGGCATTTTCAAATGATGCTAAGGTTAGAAATGAAATTTCTATGTTATCTAGATTATTTGCGACTTTTGGTGGTCAAATGATGTCTACAATTGGTTTATTAGTAATCGCTTGTTTAGGCGTGAATATGGGAGCTAGTGAAAGTGATGGCTATTTGAGATTTGCCGTGATTGTAGCTGTTGTATTCAATATTTGTGAAATAATATGTGTAAGAAATGTTAGTGAACATGTAGTTATAAAAAATAAAAGAGATATTAAACTTAGTGAAGTATTGAATTTTTTGAAGGAAAATGATCAATTATTAATTATTATTTTTATGACGATATTACAGCAAATTGCAGTATTTTTATGGACTGGAATGAATATTTATTTTTTCAAATATGTAGTTTGTCATGAAGAATGGTTTTCTATTTTTGGCATAGTTAATTTTATTGTTGGCTCTATAGGTTTGATAGCTTTTCCATCTTTAGCAAATAAATTTTCACGAAAAGTAGTTTATATTTTATCTGCTATTTTATTAGTTTTAGGCTTATTAGGTATGTTTTTTGTTGGTGATGACCACAAAGCAAGTGTTGTTTTATTTTTCAGTGTAGCTAGTTTATTTTGTTTAGGAAATGCTTTGGCTGGTGTATCAACTACAGTGATGTTAGCAGATACAGTTGATTATGGTGAATATAAATGTGGTGTTAGAAGTGAAGCAATAGTTTTTTCGGTGCAAACTTTTACAGCAAAATTTGGTTCAGCTATAGCTGGCTTTATAGGGGCAATGGTTTTATCTTTAGTTGGTTATGTACCAAATGTAATGCAAACTGCAGATACGATATTAGGTCTTAGATTAATGATGTTTGTGGCGTCTGCTTCATTATTTATTATTATTTTATTTATCTATCTTAAATTTTATAAATTAAATGGAAGTTTTTATCAAAATATCTTAGATGAATTAGTTATAATGCGTAAAAATAATAATTAGCAAATTGACAGAAAAAATTTTTTTTGATAATCTATTATAAGTAAATTTGCCATGAAAAAGGGCTATAGATTTTGCTGTTTCTGAATCAAACAGCAGTCTATAGCCTTTTTATTTTTAGTTTTAGGAGGTTTTTTTATGAATATTGGTTGGATAAAAATTATAGGAGCAACTTTTTTTGAATTAATCTGGGTAACTGGTTTAAAATATGCTGTATTACCTGTGGAGTGGGCAATAACAATTTTAGCTATCTTGGGTTCTAGTTATTGCTTAATTACAGCAGGTAATACACTTCCCGTTGGAACAGCATATTCTGTATTTGTAGGATTAAGTGCAATTGGTACTATTTTAGTTGAATTTTTAGGTTTTGGTATTTTTCCTAGTTTTTGGCAATTATTATTTATTATTATTTTGATTTTAGGTGTTATTGGCTTGAAATTATTGAATGAAAAAGTAGAAAGATGAGATGATTGATTATGGAATGGATTTATGTTGTTATTGCAGGACTTTTAGAAGTTTTAAGTATAAATTATATGAATAAGTGGCAATTAGTTAAGCATTTAGGGTTAAAAAAATCTGGAATTTTAATTATAAAAATGGTATTAGCTTTTGCTACAAGTTTATTATTATTAAATTTAGCCTTGAAAACTTTACCAATGAGCATTACATATGCAGTATGGTCAGGAATTGGTTCAGTAGGTGGTGTTTTGGTGGGAATTATTCGTTATGGTGAAAGTGCAAATTGGAAAAGACTTGTTTGTATAGCAATGATTTTATCTTCTGTTGTTGGTTTAAAATTAGTTTCTTAAGATTTTATATATTGTAGATTGCGGATATGAGTGAGAAATTTAAAATATTTATTTACGATATTGATGCATTTACCAACAAATAAAGCAGAGATAATAGTACCAATGCCGATACCATTTAATTCGCCAAAGAAGATAAAGGATAATATACAAGCAATTACTATCAAAGTTATATCAAAGTAGATTTTTACTGTACCAAATTTTATTTGTGGCTTTTTCAAAGCAATGACTAAAGCTAAAGCACGGACAACGCCTTCTCCAGGAACAACAATTACATTAGGAGCGACTTCAATAGAAATTCCTATTGCTAAAATAAAGCAACCAATAAAAAGCGATATTAATTTTACGATAAGGGTTTCAGGCTCAAAGGCTGATAGTAAATTCATGCTAACATCAATGAAGAAACTAAATATGATATTGGCTACTATTTGTAAAAATTGTATAGGTTCAAAATCACGGCGTAAAAGTGCTATTTCAATTAAGATAAAAATTATATTGAAGATGAAGGTCGTTAAACCAAAGCTGAAATCGGTATATTCAAGGCTAAAAATATAAGGAATAGATGATATTTGTGAGGTACCTAAATTACTTTTGGTGATAAAAGCTATGCCAAATGAATTTATAATAATACATAAAAAGAAATAAAAATAACGTAGAGATATGACTTTCAAGATTATTCCTCCTCTAAATTTTTGATTATTGTATTAAGTGTTTTTAAAAGATGTTGTTTTTCCTGAGGTGGAATGTTTTTTAAGGCTTTATCATCAATGCTAAAGCAAATTTCTTTTACTTTATGAGCCATTTGAAGACCTTTTTCAGTCAGATAGATATAAGCAGAACGTTTATCTGTAGAATGTGTTTTTCGCATGATTAAACCATCTTTTTCCATGCGAACTAATAAACTGGTGATAGTTGATTTGTCTAAGACGCAATAGTTACTTATATCTTTAGCTATAGAGCCATTATGTTCTAAAAGATATTCTAAAATTTTGGGCTGACCAGGTAAAAGCTTTAATGATGAAATCTTTTGGACAATATTTTTGTTACTGTGATGAAAACTTTTTAATAAAAGAAAATGCAACTCGCCAGATAACATTTTATTACCTCCAATATAGTTTGAAATCAAACTATATTATAGAAAGCTATAAATTGAATGTCAATAAATAATATAAATATCCTACTAGACAGAAAATAGAAGTATAGATATAATATATCAGTATTTTTAGTAAGAGGTGATAATATTTTGAGTGTAAAAGAACAGGATTTGAATTTACTTCAAGTGGGGAAAAAAGAACAATATGCAGCTAGAATAATATTTTTTGTTGCAGGTTTTGGTATATCTACATGGGCACCAATGATACCGATTATAAAGGAACGTTTACAAATTGGCGCTGATATATTGGGTTTATTGTTATTATGTATTGGTGTAAGTTCTTTTTTGATGATGCCTATAGCTGGATTGTTTGCACAAAAATTTGGCTGTAAAAAAGTTTTGCGTGTTATGGGTTTGTGCATGGGTGTAGAAATTATAATATTATCCATGTTACCTAATATTTATATGTATGCTATCTTTTTATTTGTTTTAGGTGCTATAGGTGGTATATTGAATGTAAATATGAATATTCACGCAGTAATCGTAGAAAAACTTTCCAAAAAACGCATGATGTCTGGTATGCATGCTTTATGGAGTGTAGGTTGTTTTGCTGGAGCTGGTTTATTTAGTATTTTGGCCAAATTAGGTTTAGGTATTAGTCAAATAGCAATTATACATTGTATTATTATTTTCATGATTATTTTTGCTTTCAGTAGATATTTCTTACCGTATAAAGGTGCTAGTAATGGTAAAGCTATCGCTACACCAAAAGGGATTGTAACTTTATTTGGAGTTTTAGCCGTTATATCCTTTTTGGGTGAAGGTGGTATGATGGACTGGAGTGGTGTATTTTTGACAGAAGCTAAAGGTGTAGATTTATCTTTAGCTGGTGTTGGTTATGCAGTATTTTCAGCAGCTATGCTCATTGGTCGCTTGATTGGTGATAAAGTAGTACAAAAATTAGGTGAACAGCGCGTTGTTATTTTTGGTGGAATAGTAGCAAGTATAGGATATATAATTTCTATTGTTTTTGATAATTTCTTTATGATGCAATTTGGTTTTATTCTTCTTGGTTTTGGAGCTGCAAATATTGTTCCTGTAGTATTCACTTTATTGGGTAGACAAAAAGAAATGCCCATAAATTCAGCAGTAACAGCTGTTACTAGTATGGGTTATTTAGGAGTAATGTTTGGTCCTGCGCTATTAGGTTTTATTGCTCATGGGATTGGTATTGTAACAGTATTTTGTATCTTAGCTGGACTGTTTATTTTGCAAGCAATAGTGTCTTCTTATGTATTTAAAGTTTTAAATTAAATATAATAAAAATAAACCTTGTATAGCTAAAAAAAATTAGGCTATACAAGGTTTTATTATTATAGCTTTTTTTATTAATTTCATATAATATGATATGTATATATAGGAGTTTATCTAAAATAAAAAAAAGAAAAGAGGTTTATTTGTGAGTTTAGAAGACAAAGAGTTAATGCAGTTTAAGGTCGGTAAAAAAGAACAATATGCAGCTAGAATGGCTTTTTTTATACCAGGTTTTGCCATTTCCACATGGGCGCCTATGATACCTATGATTAAAGAACGTTTACATATTGAAGCAGATATTTTGGGATTATTATTATTGTGCATAGGTATAAGTGCTTTTATTGTTATACCGATTGGCGGTCTTTTAGGCAAAAAATTTGGTTGTAAAAAAGTGATGGTTACTACAGGTAGTTTATTTGCGATAGTATTAGTAGCGTTGTCTTGTTTACCTAATGTTTGGTCATATGCTATTTGTTTGATTGTAGTAGGCGCTATTATGGGTTGTATAGAAGTTTGTATGAATATCAATGCTGTTGTTGTTGAAAAATTATCGCAAAAACGCATGATGTCTAGTATGCATGGTTTTTGGAGTGTTGGTTGTTTTTGTAGCGCTGGCTTATTTAGTATTTTAGCTAAGATGGGACTTGATGTATTTTTTATAGCAATTATTCATTGTTTAATAATTTTAGCTATTGTAATTTTCTTTGGCAGATATTTTTTAGATTATAAAAGTGCTAATAGTGAAAGTGCGATTGCTATTCCTAAAGGAATTGTTGTTTTATTCGGCATTTTAGCATGTGTGAGCTTTTTAGGCGAAGGTGCAATCATGGATTGGGGCGGTGTATTTTTAGCTGAGGTAAAAGATGTAGAATTATCTTTAGCTGGTGTAGGATATGCTGTTTTTTCTGTAGCAATGCTTATCATGCGTTTAATTGGGGATAAAGTAGTACAATTTTTAGGCGAGGAAAAAGCTGTAGTATTAGGAAGTAGTTTAGCGGGATTAGGATTTTTATGGATAATTATTATAGATACTTTCTATTTAATGTTGATTGGTTTTGTTTTACTTGGTTTAGGAGCTGCAAATATTGTGCCTGTATTATATAGTTTGTTGCAATATCAAAAAGATATGCCAATAAATGCTGCTGTTACAGCAGTAACTTGTATGGGTTATACAGGCGTTATATTAGGGCCTGCTATCTTGGGATTTATCGCTCAAGGAATAGGAATTATATCCGTATTTTATTTATTGATGATTTTATTTATCATACAAGTTGTTATGGCAAAATATGTATTTAATAGATTAAAATGATTATAAGCAAGAAAAAGATATTCTAGTGAGAATATCTTTTTTTTATATAAAATTATGTTGTTTTATATTGATTTAGGTTAATTTATGACTTATAATAAGAAAAAGAAATTTGATTTTTGTTTATTGTATATTTAAATGAAATTTTGTGAAAAAAAGAACAATTAAATCATATATTATAAATGGAGGCATTTAAATGATTTGTAGAACAATATTAAATGAAACATCTTATTTTGGCAAAGGAGCAATAAAAGAAATTGCAAATGAAGTAATTAATCGTGGCTTGAAAAAAGTTATGTTAGTTACAGATAAAGATTTACTTAAATTCAAAGTAGCTACAAAAGTATGTGATATTTTAGATGAAGCAAAAATAGATTATGAAATTTATGATAAAATAAAAGCTAATCCTACAATCAAAAATGTTACTGAAGGCGTGGATTTTTGTAAACAATGTGGTGCTGATGTAATTGTTGCTGTAGGTGGCGGTAGTGCTATTGATACAAGTAAAGCAATTGCTATCATTATGAAAAATCCAGAATTTGCTGATGTTAGAAGTCTAGAAGGTGCTTCACCAACTAAACATAAAGCAATGCCAATTATTGCCGTATCCACAACATCTGGTACAGCAGCAGAAGTAACTATCAATTATGTAATTACTGATGAAGAAAAAAATCGTAAATTTGTTTGTGCTGACCCACATGATATTCCAGTAGTGGCAATTATCGATCCAGATATGACTGCATCTATGCCACCAAAACTCTGTGCAGCAACAGGAATGGACGCACTTGTTCATGCTATCGAAGGTTATATCACTAAAGGTGCATGGGAATTAACAGATATGATGCATATAAAAGCTATTGAAATCATAGCTCGTTCTTTAAGAGATTCTGTTAAAGGCGATCCAGAAGGTAGAGCACAAATGGCTTTAGGTCAATATATTGCAGGAATGGGCTTTTCTAATGTTGGCTTAGGTATAGTACATTCTATGGCTCATCCATTGAGTGCAGTATATGACATTCCACATGGTGTTGCTTGTGCTATTTTATTAACACCAGTATTGAAATTTAATGCGCCATCAACAGCAAATAAATATCGTGATATCGCAGTAGCTATGGGCGTAAAAAATACAGAAGATATGAGTATTGAACAGGCTCGTCAGGCTTGTATTGAAGCCGTAGAAAAATTGAGTGTAGATGTAGGAATTCCTCAGAAATTGACTCAATTAGGTGTAAAAGAAGAAGACCTTCAATTTTTATCTGAATCTGCTTTTGTTGATGCTTGTACACCAGGAAATCCAAGAAATGTAAGTGTAGAAGCTATTAAAGAAATTTATAAATCTATCATGTAATAAAATTTAAATTAAAAAAAGATAGTTATAGGACTAAATTTTGTCTTATAACTATCTTTTTATTTTATATTTGATTTTAATTTAGGCTAAATGAAAAAGATTTTTTTGAGAGAAAACTACAAGCGTATCTTTTTCTTCTAGAATAGTATCGCCATCAGGTATGATATCTACGCCGTTTCGTTGAATTAAAACAACAAGTGAATCTTTTTTGATATCAATATCGCGAAGTTTTTTGCCAATGAATTCATTATTAGAATCAATATTTATTTCATTTAAAGTGATATTATCGTTGCCTTGATAAGTTTTAGCGCAAATGATGAGTGTATCTCCATCGCGCAAGAAGGTATCGCCTTTTGGCGTTATTGTGGCTCCTTTTCTCAAGATAGCAGCAATCAATGTACCTGGGATAGAACCGATATCGCGAATTTGTTTATTAATCCATGGATGTGAATTATTTAATTCTAAACAAGTGAAATGGATATTGTTTTCGTCAGTGTAATCATTGAAAGTTTTTAATACATTTTCGTGTTCATCAATCATATTTAGATGTTTTGAAGCAGACGGTAATAAAGCACCTTGGAATAATAAAGATAAAAGCACGACACAGAAAACTATGGAGAAAATTGAGTCATCAGCATAATTTGGTGATACGACAGCGACGATCGCAAAAACGATGGAAGCAGCTCCACGAAGACCTGCCCATGACATGATTAATTGTTGATTTAAAGGAGCTTTAAATGGAGATAATAATATTGCCATGGTTATAGGTCTAGCGATGAATGTAAGGAAAATAGCAATAAATAAAGCAGAAACAAAATAATATGGTAATTTTGAAGGAAATACTAATAAACCTAATAAGAAAAAGATGAGCATTTGCATCATGCCATTAAAAGCATCGAAGAAATTTACGAGATTTTTCTTTTTCGGGATATTTTGATTGCCTAAGATGATACCTGCAATATAAGTGCTTAAATAACCATTGCCATCAACTAACGAAGGAAGGGCATAAGCAGCTAAGGCAATAGCAACTAAAAAGATAGAGTCAAAACCATTTTCGCCGAATTGAACATTTTTTAATATCCAAGAAGCGATAAAGGCTAAGACAACACCCATGATAATTCCATAAGCAAATTGAGCAAAAATTAAATAGGAAATATCAAAAAAGTTTAAGCTGCTGCCAATGCTAGTTAATAAAATTATGGTCAGCATATAAGCACAAGGATCATTACTACCACTTTCAATTTCTAGCATAGGAGCAGTACTGTATTTTAGATTTAATTTTTGTGAACGCAAAATAGAAAAGACAGAAGCGGCGTCAGTAGAACTAAGCACAGCACCGATTAATAATCCTTCAAGTGGTGGTAAACCTAATACTAAATGACAAAAAATACCAGTGAGTGCAGCTGTGATAAATACGCCAAAAGTACTCAGTAAAACAGCTTGTTTAGCTATAGGACGAGCAGTTTTCCATTTGGTACCAAAGCCACCATAAAACATGATGAAAATGAGAGCGGCAGAACAGATTTTTTCGGCAAGAGAATAATCTTCAAAATGAATTTTAAATAAACCATCAGAACCAAAGAGCATACCAAGACCAATGAAAAATACAAGTGTAGGTACGCCAAAACGAGTAGATAATTTACTTCCAATTACGCAAGCAATCAAGATAATTGCACTGATTAAAAGAAATAAAGTCATATGTATAATCTATCCTTTTTATTATATTTATATATGAAAATTATCTCAAATAATCAGGAAGATGTCAAAAAAGGCAATTCATCTTATTGAAAAAATAAAATAAATTGCCTTTGTATATAATATTAAGCTTGTTCGGGAACTAAACCATTTTGATAAGCGAGCATTAAATGGTAGATATCATTTATTTGACATTGGATTTCTTCACCTAAATCAGTATCAGCAGTTGAAGAATGATAATTTTGTAATTCTAAAGTACAAGAAACGGACTCAATGTCTTGGTTGGCTTTTAAAGACTCTTTGATATTAGCACATGATTGATGTTCTAAAAGACGTAAACCACGTGAATTAGAAATTAGCGTATAACCGGCAATTCCTGTTTTTTTATGATAAGCTTTACAAAAACCACCATCGATGATAATTAATTTTCCATTTGCTTTTACAGGACTTTCTCCTTCTTTTACTTTTACAGGAACATGACCATTGATTATATGTCCACGTTTTGTTTTTAAGGAAAATTCTTCAAGTATCATATCGCAGATTTTTTCATCATTGCAATATTTATAATATGCATCAGAAGGTTCAATCCATGTATCCGTATCTTCAATAAACATACGTTCAAATGTTTTAAATTCTCTACCAGAAAATGGTGAATATCTGCCACACCAGAAATAATACATTAAGTCGATATTTTTTTGTTCATATAGACCAAGATATGCTTGACGAATAGTTTTATCAACGAAATCTAAATAATTTTTTCCAGAATAATATTTATTATTTAGATGAATACGCATAAAGCTACCATCATCATTTAGTGGTATACAACCATGATAGAGTAAATTGTTATTATATGCTTTATAGACGCTACCTTTTTGGTAAAGAAAATCAATATGTTTGCGCAAGCGTACACTATCTAAAAATGCTGATTTTATATCAGATAAAACTTCAGCTTCTTCTAAAGATAATTCATAAGGATTTTGAGGATTTATTGTAGGGAAGGACGGGCTTTTTATTGGATAAGATATATTATTTATTTTTATATGTTTAGAGGTGTAATCTATTTTATCTAATAAAAGACGACTATCCATTTGAAAATCTGGATTGCGTTTGATGAGTTGTCCTTCTAATTTAAATAAAATTATAGAGATAGTGCGTTGCATAGCAATTAATAGTGTTTTATTAGGATAGAGTTTACTAGCTAATGAAGATAGAGAGCGAAGGCTGATAGCATATCCTTTTTCTAAAACGGCAGTATTATTATAAGATAAACAGTTTCGCACCACTGTTGCTATACAAGCTTCATTACCACACATTGCCCCCATCCATAAGATATCATGATTGCCCCATTGAATATCTACAGAATGATGTTGGCGTAGCATATCTATGATAGAGTCAGGTCGTTGTCCTCGGTCATAAATATCACCAACGATATGCAAATGAGCAACAGCTAGTTTTTTGATGAACTTTGTAAAGGCAATGATAAAATCTGTACCACTATTAATATTGATTAAAGTGTTTAAGATAGTATTAAAATATACTTCTTGGAAAGTATCATCATTTGGTCTAGCTGTGAGCAATTCAAGAATGATGGTCTCATATCCTTTAGGCAGTAAATTTTTTAATTCTGATTGAGGATATTTATAAGACATCAATCTTGATAGACGCAATAAATAGATGAGATTTTGAGAATACCATTGAGTAGTGATTAATTTTTGTTTTTTTAAATTGAGTATTTTTTCTTTAGGATAATAAATTAAAGTACAAAATTCAGCTTTTTGTGAGGTGGACATTTCTTCAGAAAATAAATAATCTACTTTTTCTTTGATAACACCAGAGCAATTATTGAGAATATGGAAGAAGGATTCATATTCACCATGTAAATCACTCATAAAATGTTCTGTTGGTCGAGCTAAGTTTAAAATAGCTTTTAAGCGAATTAGCTCAGTTACAACAGATTGACGATTAGGGTATTTTTCTGACAATAAATAAAGATATTTGTATTTTTGTTTATTCTTATCCACAACAATACTCCTTTTTATAAGATGTGATATTAGTATTATATAATATTTTCATTTTTATGAAAATAAAGTTTTTTTAGTATACGTTTACTAAAATAGAGAAATAACAATTGCGGAATAATTGATAAAATCTTATAATAGAATAGTTAATATTTAAATGAATTTGAATAATGTGAGGGATAATAATTGGGAAATGGAGATAAAAAAAATAAAAGCAGTTATGTAAAATATATCTTGATATTAGTAGTTGTTTTTATTTTATCCGGTATGGTAGGAGCTTTTTTTGCTAATGCGTTAGTTGATAATAAACCAGATTATAATGAAGATGATAAAAAAGGTATGTTAGTTGCAAAAGATAAGGCTACTGTAATGATTATGGGGGTAGATGAGCGCGCTGATGATGTGGGGAGAAGCGATACCCTAATGATAGCGACATTAGACTCAGATAAAAATCAAGCAGCATTGTTATCTGTGCCTCGTGATACACGTGTAAAAATAAAAGGTCATGGCTTTGATAAGATTAATGCAGCTTATGCCTATGGTGGTAGAAAATTAACTCAAGAAACCATTGAAAGTTTATTAAATACACATATAGATCATTATATAAAAATTAATGTACATGGTTTTACTAAAATTATTGATGCTTTAGGCGGTATTGATATTGATGTAGAAAAACGCATGTATTATGAAGACCCATGGGATGATGATGGCGGTTTATATATTGACCTTCAGCCAGGTATGCAACATATGGACGGCAAGACTGCGATAACATATGTACGATATCGTGATGAAGAGGGTGATATTGGTCGTATTAAACGTCAACAGAATTTCATGAAAGCAGTAATGGACAAATTAGTATCTCCAACAATTATTCCTAAATTGCCAGCTATTGTATCTGCTGTTTCTGATTCAGTGGAAACTGATATGTCAGTTAGTGAAATATTATCTTTCTTGGGAACACTTCAAGATGCAAAAGATAATGGATTAAAATCAGAAATGTTACCAGGTAAACCAGTGTATATAGAAGGTATCAGTTATTGGGTACCAGATATCAGTAAGACAAGACAGATTTTAGCAAATACATTAGGCATAAAAATCAATCAATCAATTACAACATCTATTCATGAAGATAATATAGAATATGAAGAATCTATTCCTGATAATGCTGTAGAAGTAACAGAAAAAGAACGCATAAAAAGAGAAATTGCACAGGAACGTGAAGAAAGATTGCAACGACTTCGTGAAGAACAAGAAAAATCTACAAAACGATTTAAATCTGAAGTAGATGAAGAACGTCCACGAACAAATAGTAATCGAGAAAAAGTAGAAACTAGAGAAGAAACTCCAGTGGAAGATAATACAACAAAACAAAAAGAACCTGTGCCACAAACACCAACAAGAGATGTCCCAGCTATAGATATGAATACTACAGGTAAATCATAAATAAAAAATACCGCAAATAGGATAAAAACTATTTGCGGTATTTTTAGTTAACGAAATAATAAATTTAAGATTAATGTTAAGATAATACTAATTAAAATAGAACTACCTAAAGGAAAATAAACGCCCCAATTATTACCTTCCCATTTAAAATCAAATGGCAATTTACCTAGAGGTAATAATTTTCCACCAAAATGGATTAATAGACCGATAATAACAAGAGCAATTCCTATATAGATGAGTATTTTTCCCATATCATACATAGCAAAATCCTTTTGTCTTATAAATTATTTATCGTCTTCTTTGATTTCAAAAGCAGCAAGAGCAGCTACTTTATCATTATTATCCATATTCATCATTTTTACGCCTTGAGTATTTCTGCCAATTACAGAAACTTCTTCAATATTTGAGCGAATGACGATACCTTCAGTAGAAATGAGCATGAATTCTTGTTGGCTATCTACAACTTTAATGCCGATTACAAAACCAGTTTTTTCAGTGACTTTGATGTTGATAAGACCAATGCCACCGCGAGTTTGTGTGCGATATTCAGAAGTTGCAGTACGTTTGCCAAAGCCATGTTCAGTAACAGTTAAGACTTCGCAATCATCACGAATATTGTCCATGCCAATTACTGTATCTTCACCTTTTAATTTTATGCCAATGACACCGCGGGCAGTTCTACCCATAGGACGAACATCTTGTTCATTGAAGCAAATAGACATACCATCACGAGTACCGATGATGATTTGGCGATTACCATCAGTGAGTTTTACACCGATTAATTCATCATTTTCTTTTAAAGAAAGTGCGATAAGACCTGTCTTTTTGCGATTAGTATCAAATTCGCTAAGACCTGTCTTTTTAACGATACCATGACGAGTAGCCATAAATAAATATCTATCTTTAGAGAATTCCTTAATAGGAATGATAGCTGTGATAGTTTCTTCTTTTGCTAATGGTAAAAGATTTACAATGGCTGTGCCTTTTGCAGTTCTACCGGATTCAGGAATTTCATATCCTTTTAATTGATATACAAGTCCCTTATTAGTAAAGAATAAGATTGTATTGTGTGTAGATGTGATAATCATATTTTCAACATAATCTTCTTCTTTTGTACCCATGCCAGTAACGCCACGACCACCGCGTTTTTGATTGCGGTACGTAGTTACAGGGATACGTTTGATATAGTTATTATGTGTTAAAGTGATTACTACATCTTCTTCAGCAATTAAGTCTGCGATATCTACATCAGAACTATCATCTGTGATTTGAGTGCGACGAGCATCGCCGAATTTAGCTTTAACAGCAGAAAGTTCTTCTTTAATGATATCTAAGATTTTTTGTTCATCTGCTAAGATATTTTGTAAATCAGAGATATAATCTAAGATTTCAAGATATTCATTTTCGATTTTTTCGCGTTCAAGACCAGTTAAACGTTGTAATCTTAAATCCAAAATAGCTTGAGCTTGTTTTTCAGTAAGAGTATAGTCGCTCATTAAGACTTCTTTAGCGCTATCGCCATTTTTAGAATCACGAATAGTTTTAATGATTGGGTCTAAATGGTCAAGTGCTATAGTTAAGCCTTCTAAGATATGAGCACGAGCTTGAGCTTTTGTGAGTTCATACTGTGTACGACGGCGAATAACATCTTCTTGATGTTTGATATAGTAATGTAAAACTTGTTTTAAGTTGAGAATGCGAGGTCTGCCATCAACTAAAGCAAGCATAATTACACCGAAAGTTTCTTGTAATTGAGTATGTTGATATAATTGATTTAAAATAACTTCTGGATTTGCATCACGGCGTAAATCAATTACAATACTCATACCATTGCGGTCTGATTCGTCATTTAAATCGGTAATACCATCAATTGTTTTATCACGAACAAGTTCAGCAATGCGTTCTACAAGACGAGCTTTATTTACTTGATATGGTAATTCAGTTACAGTGATACGTGGTTTACCATTTGGCAAAGTAGTAATTTCTGTGCAAGCACGCATTTTTACTGCACCGCGACCTGTTTTATAAGCAGAAATAATGCCATCACGACCCATAATCATTGCTCCAGTAGGGAAATCTGGACCTTTGATAGTTTGCATTAATTCTTCAACAGTAATTTCAGGGTTATCAATCATCTGTAAAACGCCATCAATTACTTCGTTTAAATTATGTGGTGGTATATTAGTTGCCATACCAACGGCAATACCAGAAGAACCATTTACTAAAAGATTTGGTATTTTAGATGGTAATACAGATGGTTCTTGTAGGGATTCATCATAGTTTGGTGTGAAATCCACTGTTTTTTTATCGATGTCTTGGAGCATTAATTCTGCAATTTTTGACATGCGAACTTCTGTATAACGCATAGCAGCAGCAGAATCGCCATCAATAGAACCAAAGTTTCCATGACCATCAGCTAATACATAACGGCAAGAGAAATCTTGAGCCATACGAACAATAGCATCATAAACGGAAGAATCACCATGTGGATGATATTTACCTAGTACTTCCCCAACGATACGAGCAGATTTTTTATATGGTTTATTAGAGCCCATACCAGCTTCTTGCATAGCATACAAAATACGGCGATGAACTGGTTTTAAACCATCACGTACATCAGGTAACGCACGCATAACAATTACACTCATAGCATAATCGATATATGAGTTTTTCATTTCATCTTCAAGATTTACAGGGAGAATTTTTCCTGTATTTATAGTTTCTGTCACATTCTCACCTCAATTTTAATCTACGGTCAAAATATGACCGAAATAACAAATTACGACAATCATCTTAACTAATATATTTTATCATTTTTAGCGAAAAAAGTCTATGATATAAGGCTTTAGGGCTATATTAGATAAAAAAATCAGTTGTTAAATAATGAATGTTAGAAAACAACTGATAAAAATTTTTATAAATTTTTTAATGCTTCTTTATAACGAGAAGAAACTCTACGGGAGTCTCTTATTTTTTGACAAGTCATTTTAAAAACATCTTTAGATAGAGATTTTGTTTGCAAAAAATTTAAGCCTTTGTCTGGATAAAAAGTAAAATATTTACTAAAAGCCCATGCTTTAGCCATATTTACACTATAGGAAATATCTTTTGTGTTATAGACTAATTGAAGTGTATTGTCAGCAAAATCTTCTGTTAAGTAATAGTCTAATAACATCACGATGGCAAAACGCAATTCATATTCGTTAGGGCTGTTTAAATAATTTTTTATAAAAGATAGATATAAATCTTTATCTTTAGTTTTTAATTGGAAACTGGCGCAAAAACTATCGCAAATAGACCAATTATTTATCTTAGGTAAGAAATTTTGAATTAATTTTTGTTTTGCATTTATATCAATAGGAGCATAAGCAATGACAAAGCCTTCAAGCATGATTTGCTCAAAATATTCATTTGTATTTTGATTTAAAAATTCTTGCCAATTATTTTTTACTAAGTCTTTAGCAATTTTTCGCAATTGTGGTAAACGTATACCGATAATTTTTATATTTTCTCTATTAATATTTTTAGGCAATAATTTTTGTACAAATTGAGCATAATTTTTATCTTGATAGGAGAATAATATTTGTAAAATATCGTTATTTTTTTGCATAAAAAACTAACCTTCAATTACATGAGTATATAAAAATCCTTCACGCATACCAGCGTCTTTATAAGTTATTGCTGTAGCATGGATTAATTTAGCGATTTCATTAGCTATGACCATGCCAGGAATGATAGTATGCAAACGGTCAGGTACGGTTTTTAATAAAGTTGTGATATCTTTATCTGTTAATTTATGCCCACGAGTGAAATGAGAAATCATTTCAGGAATTTTGTCAGCAGGTATAGTTTCATTTGCATCATCTTGAGCGTACATTTCGTTATATAAAGCTCTAGCTCCTTTACATGTACCGCCAATGCCACAGATTTCAGCATGGGAAATATCTTTAAATTCAGGTGCTGTATCAATAATAGCATGAACTTCTTTTATCATTTGTGCGATTTCTTCTTCGCTAGGTAAAAAGTCAGTCGCATATTTTGTATGGAGAGCTAAAGAGCCGATAGGCAAGCTAGTCTTTTGGATAATTTTATTGTCAGCAAAACGAATGAGTTCTGTACTAGCACCACCAATATCAATGATAAAACCATCATGATAATCAAGTTCATGTGTAGCAGCGATAAAATCATAAGTTGCTTCTTCATCACCAGAGATGATATGCAAATCAATACCAGTGCGAGCAATGATTTCAGCGACAGCTTCTTTACTATTTTGAGCATTGCGGAGTGCAGCAGTAGTAAAAGCACTTACATTTTCAATATTAAAAGAAGTCAAGAAGGATTTAAAGCTGTTTAAAATTTCACAAGCTTTATCAATACCAGCTTGTTCCATGACATTATCCTTAACATAACTTGCTAAACCTACAGTATATTTGCGTTTATGAATAAGATTTAACTTATTATCCAAGATTTCATAAATAGCCATACGAATAGTAGTAGAACCAATGTCAATAACTGCATATAACATAAAAATATACCCTCCCAATTATAATATGTTCATTTCTTTGATGACAAAGAAACGAACCAAAGAAATCACCGCAGATAAATTTTTAGCTTTGAAAATAATTTTCGCTTCATGCAACGCTTAGAAACTCGCTTCGCTCAAACATTCAGACTAAAACCGTATTCAGCGACAATTATTTTCAATAACCTAAAGGTTACCACTAAAAATTTATAATGCGGAAAATAATATTACGTGTTATTAATATAATACCAAACTTTATAATACCAAACTTTCCCGCATTAGCAGACTTTTACGGTAGCTGAAAGCTATTGACAAAAGTAAAACTATGGATACGGTTTTAGTCCTACTGTTTGAGCGAAGCGAGTTTAGAGCGTTGTAGACATAGTTTTATCTTTGTCAAAGTAAAATCAATATTGCGGGTAGGTTTTCTTTTTGGTTCATTTTTCTTTTACATAAAAGAAAAACGAACATTGTATTATTTGAATAAATCAATTACTTGTTTTCCGATTAATACGATGGACATGATGATAAATAAGGTTTTTACGTATGTAGCACCTTTGGCAATGGCCATGCGAGCTCCGCAGAAGGCTCCAACCATCATGGCAAGTCCCATAGGAATGGCGTAGGCGAAATCGACAATGCCAGAGCTAATGAAAAATAATGCACCAGCGATATTACTAGCAAAGTTTAAGCCACGAGCATTAGCAGCAGCACCTATAAAATCGAAACCTATCCAAAGAAATGCAAATAATAAAAATGTGCCAGTACCAGGGCCGAAAAATCCATCATAAAAGCCAAAAATAAATGCAGCAATAGCGCTTAGTATCCACATTTTTTGACTCATACCATTAAATGTAGCGACTTGACCAAATTCTTTTTTTGTCAAAGTATAGATAGTTACAGCTACAAGTAAAATGATAATCAAGGGACGAAGAAAGTCAGAAGGAATTAATTTTAAAATACTAGCACCACAGATTGAGCCAATGAAAGAAAGTGGTAGTAAATATTTTATAGTAGAAAAATCTACTCTACCAGAGCGAACAAAAGAGGCAAAACCAATTGTAGCACCCATAGAAGCAGATACTTTATTCGTAGCTATAGCTGTAACGGGAGGCATGCCAGTAAATAAAAGTGCAGGTAAAGAAATAAGACCACCACCGCCAACTACAGTATCGATAAAAGCTGCGATAAATCCAGTAACAATTAGAAATAAACACATATAGATATTAATATCTTCCATCAAAACATCCTTTCTAAAAATAAATTTAATTTGAGTTAATTAATAATATATTTTATCATAAATTTTTAGGGATAAAAGATATATAGTAAGTTATTTTTGATAATGATAGATATGTTGATAAAAAAAGTCAGTTTTAGCTTTTACTAAAACTGACTTTTATTTTAATCTTTGTTACTAGAAGTATTGATACCAGCACCAGTTATTGGAATAATAACACGGTAGTTATCTGGTTTTCCTTTTTTGAAATATTTTAAAGCACCAGCAACGGAAGCAGCAGCAGTTGGTTCAATATAGATACCTTTTCTACCTACTTGATGTTGAGCTTCGATAATTTCTTCATCATCTACAGTGAGGACTTCACCATTGCTACGAATAATTGCCATGAGCATTTCTTTTAAACGCATTGGTTTTTCTACACGTATGGAATCAGCTATAGTATAACCAACTTTGGAACCTTTACGTTTTTTCTTGAATGCATTATATAAAGGACAGCAATTTTCGCTTTGAACAGCGATGAATTTTGGTAAACGACCAATTTCTTCGAATCCATAATAAAGACCGAGAAGCATTGTACCATTACCAACAGGAAGGAAAATATATTCAGGTACATGGTCATTTAATTGATGGTAAATTTCATAAGCTAGAGATTTTATTCCTTCAAAGAATAAAGGATTATAGACATGAGAAGCATAATATGTTTTAGATTTTGTAGCTTCTTTTTGAGCTGTTTTGGCTGCAGTATCACGATTACCAATAACAAGGCGAATTTGAGCACCAAAAGTTTCAATTTGTTTTAATTTGCCTTCAGCTATATTTTCAGGTACATAAGCAGTACATTTCATGTTTGCCGCAGCTGCGTAAGCTGCTATAGCAGAAGCTGCATTTCCTGAAGAATCTTCAATTATGTGTTTTATGCCTAGATTTTTTAGTATGCTAATCATTGTCTTGGCACCACGGGCTTTGAAAGAACCTGTTGGATTTAAGTTTTCCATTTTAAAGAAAAACTCTTGTTTACCAAATTTTATAGGTATAAGCGGTGTTTCAATTTCTCCAATAGAAACTTCTGGTGTTATAGGAACAGTGTTATTTTTATATAATCTAAATAAACCACCACAAGAACAATGGTAAGAAATTGAATTTAATGGATATTCTTTTTTACATTTTTCACAATAAAAATGCATACTAATCATCTCCTAGAAATATTTTTGTAACATAAAATGGGAAATTATTCCTTTGTAGATTTAAGGAAATATTAAAAAATATATTAATATTTAATAAATTAACGAGCGTTATATGTAGGTCATAATTAGACTATTAAGTATATAAATATATATTCTATAGAATAAAATATTTTTCCTTTTAAAATTTTAAATAATGATGAATTTATTAAAAAAGATATAGAAAAAATACAAAAACTTTTGTATGATTATAGTTAAGCATGAAAAAAAGCCTTAATTTATAAGGTTTTTTCAGCTATAAAAACTTTTTTAAAATTTTTTATAAAAAAATTAAAAAAAGGTGTTGACATTTCCTCATAAAGATCATATAATAATACATGTTCTCACGGGGAACAAGTGAGAAACGGGGCATGGCTCAGTTTGGTAGAGCACCTGGCTTGGGACCAGGGGGTCGCAGGTTCGAATCCTGCTGCTCCGACCATTAGAAATTATAGGAAGCGAAAGCTTCCTTTTTTGTTTATTAGCGAAGGCATAAGCTTTCGCTTTTTTTATAAATAAATTTAATTTCGAGGTATACATAATGTCAACTGAAGTAGTAGTTAAGAAATCTTATTTGCAAGTTATTTTATTAGCAATGGGTCATTTTTTTAATGATTTTTATTGTAATTTTTTACCTATCTTATTGCCGATTTTAATACCCAAATTGGGCTTATCACTTACCTTAAGTGGCGCGTTAGTTATGGTTATGTCTTTATCTGCAAATGTGTTACAGCCTGTTTTTGGTTATTTTATGGATAAATATAATTTTAATAAGATTATGCCACTGATTATTCCTTTTGGAGCTGTATTTATCTGTCTTACTAATTGGGCAAGTAATTTTATTGTATTAGCTGCTTTGATTGGACTTAGTGGATTGGCTGTTTCTACATTTCATCCTATGGGTGCTGGTCTAGTCAGCAAAGTGGCACCTGATGGAAAAATATCAACATGTATCTCAATATTTGTAGCTGGTGGCAGTTTTGGTTTTGCATTGGCTCCTATTGTATTAGTTTATTTTATGCAGATGTATAGTTTGGATTATTTACCTATATTGATTATACCTGCGATTATTTTAGGTGTATTGATGTATAGTTCAGGATTATCCAAAGCGCGTTTTGTCAATGAACAAGTAGCTAAAAATATGCATTTTAATTTAGCTCAAATTTTGCAAAATAAACCATTAATGTTGCTTAATATATCCATGGGACTTAGAGCATGGTTATTTACAGCTCTAGTTACATTTTTACCTTTATGGGCAATAGAAAAAGGCTGTGATAATACTTTAAGTGGTTGGATTTTGACAATATATTTATGTGGTTCTGTAATCGGTGGTTTAATCGGTGGAGCGTTAAATGATAAAATCGGCTATAAAAAAGTAATTTTGTGGGCTTTGATATTTACATTAATCCCTACAATGTATTTCTTGTTTGCACAACAAATAGATATATTGATGTATATTGCTTTATTTGTTGGTGGTGGCTTGGTCATGGCAGCAAATCCAGGAGCTATAGTTTGGGGTCAGGATTTATTGCCAGATAATCCAGGTATGGCTTCCGGTATGATGCTCGGTTTATCTTTTGGTCTTGGTGGTTTTGGCACAATGCTTACAGGCTCACTTGCTGAAAGTTATGGACTTACTATGGCATTAGCATTGACTGCTATATTAGTAGTTATAAGTATTGTATTAGTTTATTTAACTCCAGAAAAAAGAAGACAATAAATTTATTATGTTGAAATATAAAAAAGGCAAGTAATTTGATTTACTTGCCTTTTGCTTTTATTATATTGTAATCATAATGTAGTTAAGATAAATTCACCTGTGCCGTTTAAGATATATTCACCCATATCAGCAGGAATAAATACACTTTCGCCTTTGGTGATAGTGAAGCTATCACTACCATAAGTCAATGCTATTTGTCCATCTAAAACTAAGATAGAATGGAAACTATCTTTTTTAGCATTTAATGAGCAATTGCCATGTAAATCAAAATGACTTACATTGAATAATTCACATTGTGCGAGAATTGTTAAATCATAATCTGCAAAAGCTGTGAGTTTGGCAATAGGTTCAGGTTTTCTAGTTGGTGGTTCAAGTTTAGTTACAGCGAGAGCTTTTTCAATATGAAGTTCACGAAGTTTACCGTCTTTTCCCACACGACCATAATCGTATACTCGATAAGTGGAATTGGAACTTTGTTGAATTTCTGCAATCAATGCTCCTGCACCAATAGCATGGAGTGTACCTGCTTCGATGAAAAATACATCACCTTTTTTTATTGGTACTTGGTTGCAAACTTCAAGAAGAGTATTATCTTTGATGCGACGTTCAAATTCCTGGTGAGAAATTTTATGAGTAAATCCATAGATTAAAGTAGCATCTGGAGTTGCGTCCATTACATACCACATCTCAGTTTTACCAGATTCGCCTTCGTGTAAAAGTGCATATTTATCATCTGGGTGAACTTGTACAGATAAACTTTGTTTAGCATCAATAAATTTAATTAGAATAGGAAAATCTTTATCTTTAGGAGCTTTTGTACCAATTACTTGTTTGCCTACTGTTTCAATATATTGGGCTAAAGTTTTACCAGAAAATTCGCCATTACTGATAATGCTTTGTCCATCATGATGGCAAGATAATTCCCAGCTTTCAGCTACAGGATCAATATCAGTTTGTTTATTAAATTCATCGCGTAATCTTGTACCGCCCCATAGATAATCTTTAAAAGCTGCATTTAGTTTTAATGGGTAAAGCATTATATCAAATCCTTTCAATTCGCTTAAATAAAATACTAATTTTATCTTATCATTAATTTAATTTTTGTCTAGTAAATTCATGCTAATTTTTATATTATTTAGAAATTATAAACAATATGTTTTACTTTACATATATTTTTCCGTGTGTTAGGATATAAATAATATTTTTTGTCAAATCTGCACATCTAAATGAGATGTTGCAGATTTTTTGCTATGAAAAACTTTTTGAATGATAATTAATAGCATTTATATTTTTAGGGGATGGGTGATTTTTATGACAGATGCAAATACTTTAAAACGTAATACAGCATGGCTGTCTATTATGTCGAATACTTTATTAGTTATTTTAAAACTAGCTGTTGGTTTATATGTAGGCGCAGTAAGTTTAGTCTCAGAAGCACTTCATTCAGGTGTGGATTTGATTGCTGCTTTTATTGCTTTTTGGGCTGTGCGCAAAGCTGTAGTACCACCAGATAAAGAACATGATTATGGTCATGGCAAATTTGAAAATTTATCTTCAGCAGTAGAAGCGTTATTGATTGTAGCCACTGCTATCTTTATTATTTATGAAGCAATACACAAATTTAATACACCATTAGACCCAGAATTTTTACAATATGGTATTTATATCATGTTTATTTCTATTGTAGTAAATATAATTGTTTCTCGTCGCTTGATTGCTGTAGCTAAAAAAACTGATTCTCAAGCATTAGAAGCCGATGGATTGCATCTTCAAGCAGATGTTTGGACTTCTGTAGGTGTTTTATTAGGTCTTGTAGGTATGAAAGTCTTTGGCTTTTTATGGTTAGACCCTGTTATTGCAATTATAGTGGCTTTGATTATATTCCGTGCTGGTTATAAAATGGTAGTAGATAGTGCAAGAGAATTGACTGATAGCAGTTTATCTCAAAAAGATGAAGCTATTATTGGAGAAAGAATTTTATCACATAAAGGTTTAAAAGGTTATCATCATTTACGCACTAGAAAATCTGGTTCTGATAGACTTTTAGATGTGCATGTTACTTTTGATAAAGACATGCATTTAGAAGAAGTTCATAATATTTGTGATGATATTGAATGTAAGATAAGAAATAGATTTGGCGGATTTGATATCACTATTCATCCAGAACCAGTAGATGAAAATGGTTCAGTCATAAAAAAAACTACGTTGAAGCAGTGAGGTAAAGATGGTGGAAAAAGTTCAATATAAAGTAAATGATGTAGTGCGTATGAAAAAAAAGCATCCATGTGGTAGTGATACATGGACAATACTTAGAGTGGGTATGGACTTTGGTCTAAAATGTAATGGTTGTGGTCACTTTGTAATGATGCCTCGTGTAAAATTTGAAAAAATGGCTAAGGCTATAGTGACTGAAGAATAATAAATCTAGGTATTGTATTTTGATTTTGACAATGATATAATTTTTGTGGTTCTAATCATATCATGAATAAGTGGAGAGGTGTCCGAGTGGTCGAAGGTGATTGACTCGAAATCAATTGTACCGAGAGGTACCGTGGGTTCGAATCCCACCCTCTCTGCCATATGTGCATAATAGACCTGCTCATAAGAGCAGGTCTTTTTTGTTTTTATCTGAAAATAAGGATTGAAGGTGGGTAAAAAGATGGTAGAATGTTCAATTTGTCATAAACATATTGATGAAAAAGTAGCTTTAGTCAATACTGATAAAGATGGCAATAAACGTGTTATTTGCCAAGAGTGTTTTAAGCAAGAAGCAGGCGTAGATTATGAAACTTTTGCTTACCGTAAAGAAAATGCTAAACAAATTTCAATCGCAGTTATTATTTGTTTGGTGATGACCATTTATGCTTTTGTTGAAAAAGGACCATTATATGGAGCTTTAGGACTTGTTTTAACTGTACTTATATATTTCTTTTCTGGAAAGATAAAATAATAAAAAATATAAGTAACATAATTATGAGGTGATATTATGGCTTATCGTGAATATGTAGAAAAGGGTTATATGCCTTCTCGAGAAATGATGAAAAAATTTCTCATAGAGCAGATTGACTTTAAACGAAATTTTGAAGTTGTGGATTTATATAATGCTGTAGATAAAGTCAGTGCTGAAGATGTGAAGGCAAAAGTAATTTTACCTAAATTGCCAGTGAGTAAAATGGACGGCATCGGTGTTTGTTTTGCAGATTTTAAAAATGGCATACCAGATACTGAGAATTGGCAAGAAGGCAAGGAATATATTTTTGCTAATACTGGCTGTGTAGTGCCAGAGCCATATGATACGGTTATTTTAATAGAAGATGTTCGTTTTATAGATGGTAAATTAAAAATTTTAGCTAAACCTGAAACAAAGGGACAATTAATCGACCCACCAGGAAGTCTTATCGGTAAAGATGAAGTTTTAGTAAATAAATATGAAAAAATCACAGCACCTCAAGTCGGTTTATTAGCATCAGGCGGTATTAAAGAAGTAAAAGTTATAGCAAGACCAAAGATTGCATTTATTCCTACTGGTGATGAATTAGTTTCATGGCAAAGTGAAGATTATCCAGTAGATAAAAATATAGAGTCAAATAGCATGATGTTATCTGCTTTTTGTAAACAATATCAAGCAGATTTAACTATATTTCCGATAATCCCTGATGATAAAGAAAAAATAAAAGAAGCTCTTACAAAAGCAAGTGAAATAGCAGATATTATCTTAATAAATGCAGGTTCTTCTAAAGGAACAAAGGATTTTACGCTTGATTTATTAGAAACAGAAGGTGAAGTTTTAGTTTATGAATTAGGTTGTAGACCAGGTAAACATTCTAGCTTCTCTAAATTTAACCAAAAACCAGTATTAGGTATTGCAGGCCCTCCAAATGGTGCAGAATTAGCTATGCGTTTTTATTTAAAAGCTATTATGCAAGCTTATTATCACCAAAAATTAAGCAGTTTGGAAACAGTAAATGTAACTGTGGATTTTGATTTTACAGCACCGAAAAATGCAGATTTTTGCTTGCAAGTTCATATTTTTAAACAAGATGATAAATATCATGCGCAAATAATTAATCCTAAAGGAGTAACAAGAGCTACTTTATTACAAAAATATAACGGTTTTATCTATCAATTAAAGGGTACAAGTTTAAATGTAGGCGATGAAGTAACTGCTGAATTGATAGTTGAACGCAAAGAGATAGAAAATCAAAATTAAGCTTATGTAAAATAGAAATGATGAGGATTTTGAATGCAAGATTGTTTTAAGCGTAATATAGATTACTTGCGTGTATCACTTACAAGTAATTGCAATTTACGTTGCCAGTATTGTATGCCAGAGCAAAAAATAAAGCAGACAGAAGAAATGCTTTCGCAAAAAGATTTAATACATTTAGTGGAATTAATCAGTTCAACGGGTATAAAAAAAATAAGGCTCACTGGCGGAGAGCCATTATTATATCCAAATATTGAAGATTTAATAATAAGATTTAAAGCAATACAAGGTATAGAAAAAATAGTATTGACTACAAATGGCATATTATTATCTAATAAAGTAGATGTTTTGAAAAAAGCTGGTATAAGTGGTATAAATTTAAGTTTAGATTGTATTGATAAAGATTTATTTAGAGAAATTACACGTGGTGGAGATATAGATAAAGTTATATTAGGAATAAAATTAGCTCAAAAAGAAAATATTTCTTTAAAAATCAACAGTGTAATTATGCAGGGTATAAATGAAAAAGAAATTATACCTTTGATAGAATTTGCTAATTGTAATAAAATAGATTTGCGTTTTATCGAGTTAATGCCGATGAATGTGGCAAAGAATTTTAAAGCGGTAAAAGAAGATGATTTAAAAGCTATAATTAGCAAAAAATATGGAGCTTTAAAACAAATAGATGTATTTGAAGGCCCAGCACATTATTATCAAGTAGAAAATTTATCAATAAAAATAGGATTTATTTCTGCATTATCACATAAATTTTGTGCTAATTGCAATCGTTTACGATTGACATCAACAGGCATATTAAAACCTTGTCTACATTATAATAGTGGTGTTAATTTAAATGATTTATTGAAAAAGAATGTAACAGATGAAGAAATTTTAGCGATAATAAAGGATACTATTTATCATAAACCTAAAAATCATCACTTAGAAAATGAAGCTTTTTCACAAAAAGAAGATAAATCTATGTCTTTAATTGGTGGATAAGTGATATAATAAATATCACTATATTATATATTTTAATTGAATACAGGAGGTATTTTTAATGAACAAATCTGTACATCCAGTTGATGAAAGATTGCCATTAGGTCAAACGTTTCTCTATGGTCTTCAGCATGTATTAGCAATGTATGCTGGTGCGGTAGCGGTACCACTTATCGTGGCGAATGCTATCGGTCTTAGTACAGAGGATTTAATTTATTTGATTAATGCAGACTTATTTACTGCTGGTATTGCGACTTTAATTCAGACTTTGGGTCCATGTAAAATGGGAAGTAAATTACCAATTGTGCAAGGTGTAACATTTGCAGCTGTTTCGCCGATGATAATGATTGGTCAAGCTGATGGGTTAACAGCGATTTATGGTGCTGTTATAGCCAGCGGGTTGTTCATGTTTTTAATGTCTCCATTTTTTAGCAGATTGGTTGGCTTTTTCCCTCCAGTAGTAACTGGTAGTGTTATTACAATTATTGGTTTGTCTTTATTGCCAGTAGCAGTAAGATGGGCTGGTGGCGGTAATCCAGCTGCTGCAGATTTTGGAAGTATTCCAACTTTATTGTTATCTGCTTTTGTTTTATTATTAGTAATTATATTCTATCGTTGGTTTTCTGGTGTATGGAGAAATATTTCCGTATTGTTAGCATTGGTAATAGGTACAGTAGTAGCTTCTTTCTATGGTTATACAGATTTTAGTCATATAGGTAAAGCTGATTGGCTAGGTCTTGTTACTCCTCTTCATTTTGGTGTACCAACTTTTGATATTCCAGCAATTATTGTAATGATTTTAGTTATCTTAGTTGTTATGACAGAAACTACTGGTGATATTATCGCTGTAGGTGCTATCGTAGGTAGACCAGCAGACCAAAAAACAATTACAAGAGGTCTTCGTGCTGATGGTTTCTCCACTTTACTTGGTGGTATCTTAAATACTTTCCCTTATACAGCATTTGCTCAAAATATCGGTCTTATTACACTCACAAATGTAAAAAGCCGTTTTGTTGTAGCTGGTTCTGGTGTAATTTTAATGTTATTAGGTTTATTCCCTAAAATGGCAGCTTTAGTTGCATGTATTCCAGCTCCTGTACTTGGTGGTGCTGGTATCGCTATGTTTGGTATGGTAGCAGCAAATGGTATTCGTGTATTAGCGAAAGTTGAATATGAAGGCGAAGGCAATTATAATGTCTTAATCGTAGGTATCAGCCTTGCAATGGGTCTTTTATCCATGGCTGTTCCTGAAATCTTCAAACATTTAACTGGCATTTGGAGCATTATCTTCCATAGTGGTATTACAATTGGAAGTTTAACAGCAATTATTTTAAATGCTATTTTAAATAGAAATATTAAATTAAAAAAATAATAAATAATAAAAGAAACTCCTTTAGTTTTTAGCTAAAGGAGTTTTTTATTGTTAGGAAATATGTGGTAAACTTTTATTAAATCATTTGATAAAAAAGTAAAAATAAAATTTTTATAAATTTAATTGATTGAAATTGGGAGGAGGATATTTATGATTTTTTGTAAAAGTGGTGGTTGTAGTGCCAAATTAGGGCCGAAGGTTTTAAGCAAAGTTTTATCTAAATTGCCTAAATTTGAAGATGAAAATTTATTAGTAGGTTTTGATTCAAGTGATGATGCTTCTGTATATAAATTGACAGATGATATTGCAATGATACAGACATTGGATTTTTTCCCACCGATGGTAAATGACCCTTATATTTTTGGGAAGATAGCAGCAACAAATGCGGTAAGTGATATTTATGCTATGGGTGGCATAGTAAAAACTGCACAGAATATAGTGTGTTTTCCTGAAAATGAAGATTTAAATATTTTAGGGCAGATAATGGCTGGTGGAGCTAGTAAAATTATGGAAGCTGGCGGAATTTTATCTGGTGGCCATTCTGTAAATGATGAAAGTATAAAATATGGTTTGGCAGTAACAGGTATTGTCAATCCTCAAAAAATATATCAAAATAATACTATAGAATTAAATGATGATTTAATTTTAACAAAGCCACTAGGTGTAGGCATTATCATGGCGGCAAATTCTGTTAGTGAAGCAAGTGATGAGGCTATGCAAAAAGCCATAAAATCCATGACTACTTTAAATAAAAGAACGGCAGAAATCATGACAGATTATGATGTTCATGCTTGCACTGATGTAACAGGCTTTGGTTTTATTTGTCATCTTTTGGAAATGGTAGCTAAAGATTATAGTGTAGATGTTTACGCAGATAAATTGCCAATTATCAAAGAAGCTTTGACTTATGCAGATAATTTTTTAATCACAAGTGCAGGTCAGAGAAATCGTAATTTTGCAGGAGATAGAGTTTCTTTTGCAGATGAAATATCTTTTGCTATGCAAGAAGTTTTATTTGATCCACAAACTTCTGGCGGTTTATTGATAAGCGTAAATTCTAAGGATAGTAAATCTTTAGTGGAAGAAATGCAAAAAGCAGATATAGATGCTCGCATTGTGGGCAAGGTGACAAATTTAAATAAATATAAAATAAATGTTATGTAATTTTTTAGAGGTGATTTTTATGGAAAAAACTATAGATGCTAGAGGTCAGGCTTGTCCAAAACCGCTTGTAATGGCTAGAGATACATTAAAAACTTTGACACAAGATGATAAATTAAATGTAGTTGTCGATAATTTAGTTTCTGCACAGAATTTGGAAAAAATGGCAAGCCAGATGAATTTACCATCTCAAAAAGTACAGCAAGGTACAGATTATATAGTATCTTTGTTCGTAAAAAAATCCATGTTCATTCCTCAACAAGAAGAAATAAAATGTGAAGTGCCAACCAAGACAGATAATTCTTTCGTCGTTGTAGTCAGCAGTAATGTAATGGGTCATGGCGATGATAAATTAGGCAGTATCTTGATTAAAGGCTTTATTTATTCTTTGACTTGTTTAGAAACTTTACCTAAAGCTGTTATTTTTTATAATAGTGGTGTTAAATTAGCAGTTGAAGGTTCTGAAGTATTAGAGGACTTAAAGACTTTAGCTGATGCTGGTGTAGAAATAGTAGCTTGTGGCACTTGTTTAGAATTTTATCAGTTAAAAGAAAAATTAGCTGTAGGTAAAATCGTAAATATGCTTGATATTGTAGAGCGTCAAGCAAAAGCGACGAAAGTGGTAAAACCATGATTTATTTTGACCAAGCAGCAACGAGTTATTATCGTCCAGATTGTGTAGTTACTGCTGTTATTGAAGCGTTAGCTAATGCTGGCAATTCATCAAGAAGTGCAACAGGGCCATCTATTTGGTCTTCGCGAATTGTTTATGAAGCACGTGAAAAAATTGCTACTTTATTTAATGCAAAACCAGAAAATGTGGCATTTACTTCTGGGGTAACAGAGAGTTTGAATTTAGTCATAGCGTCTTTTTTTAATAAAGGGCATATCATAACTACAGCAAATGACCATAATTCTGTATTGCGTCCATTATATCTACGTGATGGTGATTTGGATTTAACCATAATTCCTGTAGATAAAGATGGAAATTTTGAATATGAATTGCTGGAAAGAGCTTTTCGTCCTGATACTTTGGCTGTGATTACAACAGGAGCATCAAATGTTACTGGTAATCTCATGGATATACAGCGTATAGGAACTATAGCTCATGAACATAATGCTTTATTTATTTTAGATGCTGCTCAAGTAGCTGGTTTAATACCGATTGACATGGAAAATTTCAACATAGATATTTTATGTTTTACAGGTCATAAAGAATTATTTGCTCCGCAAGGTACAGGTGGAATAGTTTTGAGAGAAGGTCTTCACCCTGTACCTGTAAAAGTTGGTGGCAGTGGTTTTTATAGTTTTGCGAAAAATCACCCAGATATGATGCCAAATGTATTTGAAGCGGGAACAGCAAATGTTCATGGTATTGCAGGGCTGAATGCTTCTGTAGATTGGATTTTAAAAAATGGTTTAGATACAGATGCACTTTTGTTGGCAAAAGATTTTTATGAAGGTCTAAAAAATATTGAAGATGTAAAAATTTATGGCTGTTTTAAAAGAAATCGCGTACCAGTGATAAGTTTTAATATCAAAGATATAGATTCTTCAATAGTTGCAGATAGATTATGGATGGAATATAGCATTGCTGTCCGCAGTGGTATACACTGTGCACCACTTATTCATCAGGCTTTAGGAACTGATAAACAAGGCACAGTTCGTTTTAGTTTTTCAAGATTTAATACACAAGAAGAAGTAAAACAAGCATTAATAGCAATAAAAGAAATCAGGGACAATTTATGTCAAGATTAGGAAAATCTTTAAAATTAGTGATAACATTTGACAATCCAACACATGCTTTTGCTTTTGAATCTGCTTGTAAAAAAGGAAATATAGCTGGCAGATTATTGCCTGTACCTGTGGAGCTTACAGGTGGTTGTGGCATTGGTTGGACTAATAAAATAGAGGATAAATCTATGGTAGAAGATTTTATAAAACAAAATAATTTAGCAGTTGGCCATATTTTAGAGCTTGAGTTTTAGTTTTGAAGTTCATTTAATATGGATAATGTATCTATATCTACTAATTCTTTAGCAGAATTAACTTCGACTAAAGTTAATTCATCAAGATGTTTTTGAATGGCAACGCGACCGCCTTTATCTCCATGGATAGCGAGTAATTCTGGCACGTATTTTTGAGCGAAAATCACAGGATTACCTCTTTTTCCTTTATGCGATAGAGCGCAGATATTATCTTTTTTTTGCCATATTTGATAAAGTTTATTTAGGCTTGCAAATGTCAAAAATGGTTGGTCGCAAACGATGAATAAATAGCCGTCAATATTATTATCATTTGTATTATCAGCAGAAGATAATTGTTGGCTGGCTTTTATGGCTAATTGCATAGAATGAGATTGACCCAAATGAGTATCATAGTTAGGAACAACTATTATATTTGGGTCAATTTTTTTGGTGATTTCAGGATATTTAGTAACTAAAATTGTTTGTTTGGGATTTAGTTTTTTGATTAAATTTAAAGTATATTGATACATAGGAATATTATTTATAGGATAAAGCAATTTATTAGCACCGAAACGAGAGCTATTGCCAGCAGCTAAAATAACAACGCATAGAGATTTTTTATACATAGAAAACACCTCATAGGAGAATAAATTTATGTTTTTAGAATATACAAAGAAAAAGTTGATTAATAAAAGTATAGTAGAGTATTTGCAAGTGAAAAATCAAGATATAATTTCTATATCTGGTGCAGGTGGTAAAACGTCTTCGATAAAATTATTAGCTAAAAATTTAATGTGTGAACATAAGAAAGTTTTGATTACAACAACAACAAAGATGTTTAAAACAGCAGATGCTATAACGATAAGAGATAAAAATTTATTAAAGCAAAAATTAAAACAGCAAAATTGGGTATTTACTGGTCAAGATTATGGCAAAAAGATAAGTTCATGGGACGAAGAATTTTTGCGAGAAATCGTATCTTTGGCAGATATAACTTTGATTGAAGCTGATGGAGCAAAAAGATTGCCATTTAAATTCCCTAAACAAAAAGAACCAGTTTATATATCTTCATCAAATAAAGTAGTATATATCGTAGGCATGAGTGCATTAAATCAGCCGTTAAAATCTTTATGTAGAGCCGAACTTTTAGCAAAGTTTTTACAAAAGCAAGTAAACGAAAATCTGACAAAAAATGATATAATAAAAGTGATATCAAGTGAACAAGGAGCAAGGAAAGATATAGGTAAGCGAGAGTTTTTCGTCATCTTAAATCAAGTTGATACTTTACTTGCTTTAAAAGAAGCTATATTTATAGCTGAAAAATTGACAGAATGTAAAATAAAAGTGGCGATAAGTAGTTATCGTAATGAGTTTTAGAAAGTAAAAATAGAGAAGGTAAAGGTAATTTTAATGGAAAAAATATTGATAAAAGGCGCTGGCGATTTAGCATCAGGTATTGCTTGGCGATTGCAACGAGCAGGATTTCCGATTATTATGACGGAGATAGAAAAGCCTTTGACTGTGAGATTGACAGTGTCTTATTCTAATGCTGTCTATGAAAATGAAGTGAATATAGAAGGCATAAAAGGAAAGTTAGTAAATAGTTATCAAGAGGCACAAGAAGTTATCGCACAAGATAAAATTGCTGTAATTGTTGATGAAAATGCGGATATTGCGAAAGAATATAAACCAGATATTATCATTGATGCTATAATGGCTAAGAAAAATATAAATACAAAAATTGATGATGCACCGATTGTCATTGCTGTAGGGCCTGGATTTACAGCTAAAAAAGATTGCGATTATGTTATCGAAACGAAAAGAGGTCATTTCTTAGGTAAGGTAATTGAAGAGGGCAGTGCTATAAAAAATACAGGTGTTCCAGGAAATATTGGTGGTTATACTATAGAGCGAATTATCAGAGCTAATGGCGATGGCGTATTTAAATCCGTAGCAAAAATTGGTGATTTTGTAAAAAAAGGCGATATTGTAGCTTATGTTGATGATAGAGAAGTAACAGCATTGATAGATGGTATCGTTCGCGGTATGTTGCATGATGGCATTGTAGTTACAGATAAGATGAAATGTGGAGATATTGACCCACGAGCAGAGCAAAGCCATTGTTTTAGTATATCTGATAAATCTAGAGCTATAGGTGGCGGTGCTTTAGAAGCTGTATTATATGGCTTGAAAATTTTGAGAAAGCAGGGCAAGAAATGATTACAATAAAAGCTTTTTGGCAAAAAGTGCAAATGCAATTAAAAGCAAATAATCCTGTAATTTTGGCAATGGTCATGGAGAAAAAAGGCTCTGCTCCGCGTGGAGTGGGTGCACATATGCTTATTTTATCTGATGGCTCAACAGTGGATACAATTGGCGGTGGTCCTTTAGAATATTTGGCGATACAGGAAGCTAGACAAAATTTAAAAAATGGTAAATCCATAGTGCAGACTTTTTCTTTGAATAATGCTATTGCTGGTGAATACGGTATGGTTTGTGGCGGTCAGTTGACAGTTGCTTTATATTGTTTACAGAAAAAAGATTTAGTTCAAGTGGAAAAAGCATTGACTTTAATTAATACGAAAAATAAAATCGTTTTGAGTTTAGGTTGGCAAAATGAAAATTTTGATTTTAAAGTTTATGACTTAGCGGAAAGCTTTGCTTTGAAAGAAAAATTGACTAAAAAATCTTTATTGCAGATGGATACAACAAATCAATCTGGGCAGTATTTAGAAATCATGAAGCAAAGCCCTAGAGTTTATTTGTTCGGTGGCGGATATGTAGCTCAAGAAGTCGCAAAATTATTGCCAAATTTAGAATTTGAATATATCGTGCTTGAAGAACGCAGTGAATTTGCTAAAAAAGAATTATTTCCAGACGCTAAACGCATTGTAGTTGTAGATTACGCAGATTTTAGTGAGCAAGTAGAAATAAAAAATAGTGATTATGTAATAGTTGTGACTAATGGTCATACAAAAGATACCTTGGTTTTAGAAAGTTTATTGAAAAATCCTCCAGCATATATTGGTGTGATTGGCAGTAGACATAAAAAAATTCATGTAGAAAATTATTTAGCTGAAAAAGGCTTTAGTGAAGATTTAATAAAACAAATTATCATGCCTATAGGGCTAGATATTAAAGCGGAAACACCTTCCGAAATTGCAATTAGTATTGTAGCTCAGTTAATTCAAAAAAGAGCTCAGTAAAATAATTTTAGATGGGAGAAAAATAGATGTTTGGATTAGGTATACCAGAATTAATTTTGATTTTAGTGATTGCTTTAGTGGTATTTGGACCTAAGAAATTGCCAGAAATAAGTAAGGCTTTAGGTAAAAGTATAAAAGAATTTAGAAATTCAACATCAGATATCACAGATACAGTGAATACTGTTAAAGATGTAACTGATGTGGCTAAAAAATTAAAATAATAAATTATAAATGAGGAAAATATGGCGAATTTTACGCATTTTAATCAAGATGGTGAAGCTATCATGGTTGATGTCAGTCAAAAAGATATTACCATGCGTATAGCTATTGCCGAAGGTAGTATAAAAGTAAATCAAGAAGTTTTTCGTTCAATCAAAGAGCAGACTAATAAAAAAGGTGATGTATTAGCTGTTGCTAGAATAGCTGGTATCATGGCAGCGAAAAAAACAAGTGATATGATACCGCTTTGTCATCCATTATTTATTACAAAAGTTACGATTGATTTTGAATTAGACGAAGAAAATTATATGATAAAAGCTATTGCGACAACAAAAGTCAATGGTAAGACTGGCGTTGAGATGGAAGCACTCCATGCTGTATCAGTTACTTTATTAACGATTTATGATATGTGCAAGGCTATAGATAAAAGTATGGAAATATCAGATATACGTCTATTGCATAAAGAAGGCGGAAAATCTGGCGTTTATGATTATGAAAAATAATAAGGAGTATAGATTTTAATTGATGGGAAAAATTTTAGCTATATGTATCAGTGAACAAAAAGGCACTTTAAAAACTGCTGTAGATAAGGGCTTGATGATAAAGAATTTTGGTTTAGAACATGATGCCCATGCTGGAAAATGGCATCGTCAGATAAGTTTATTAGCAGTAGAAGCGGTGAGGGCTTTTGAAGAAAAATATAATTTCAAAGTTCCTGCTGGTGCATTTGGCGAAAATCTTTTAGTTGAAGGTATTGATTTAAAAAATTTGCCGATTGGTACAAGATTAAAAGTAAATGATATTTTATTGGAAATCACTCAGATAGGTAAAAAATGCCATTTAGGTTGCAATATTCAAAAGCAAACAGGTGAATGTATCATGCCTAATGAAGGTGTATTTGCGATTGTATTAAATGGCGGAGAAATTAAAGCACAAGATACAATTTTTGTAGAAGCTTGAGAAGGTGAAAGAAATGTTTGAAGTGGCGATAATCACTGCAAGTGATAAAGGTGCAAAAGGTCTTCGTGAAGATTTAAGTGGTCCATGTATAAAGCAGATTGTAGAAGAGTCTGATTATAAAGTAGTATCTATGGAAATTTTGCCAGATAATAGAGCTTTATTGGCAGACAAAATGATAGAGCTTGCGGATAAAGAAATTCCTTTGATTTTGACAACAGGTGGTACAGGTTTTTCGCCAAGAGATAATACACCTGAAGCGACAAAAGATGTAATTGAAAAAGAAACACCAGGAATTTCTGAAGCTATGCGTATGTATAGTTTAAAAATTACACCGAGAGCTATGTTGAGTCGAGCAACTTCAGGCATTAGAAAAAAATCTTTGATTATTAATTTGCCGGGAAGTCCTAAAGCTGTAAGAGAATGCTTAGAATATTTATTGCCGACATTAGACCATGGTCTTAAAATTATGCTTAATTTAGATAGTGAATGTGCTAGAAAATAATAAAAAACTAGATGTAGTTTAACTGCATCTAGTTTTTTTATTTTAATTATTAAATTGTATGAACAATAGGTTTCATTTTGTCAAATGTATAAATATATTTAAATTCTAAAGCCTTTAATATTTGTTTAGTTTCTTGGATTTTAAAGCCATATTGGTCAACATCATGACCGTCAGAACCAATGGTTATAATATCGCCACCTAATTTTTTATAGAGTTTTAAAATTTCAACGGAAGGCGTTAAATCTTTTAGTCCATAACGATAACAAGAAGTATTAATTTCAATGCCTTTATGATCATTTATGACTTGTTTTAAAATCTCATTTACAAGGTCAAAGACTTTATTGAAAGGATAAATCCCTTTTTGGTCATAACGGTTAATCATATCTAAATGACCGAGAACACAATAATCTTTATATTGTTGGATTACTTTTAAAATTTCTTGGTAATAAAGTTCATTATATTTTTGTTGTGTTTTTCCTTGTTGAAAAGCTTGGTTCCAAAATTCAAGATTATCGACTTGATGACAAGAAAGTATTATAAAATCAAAGGGATAACTAGTAAATGTTTTGGCAAATTGATTGATAGTATGTGTTTGCATACCAAATTCCATGCCGAATTTTAGTTTTATTTGGGGAGAAAATAATTTTTGATAATATGTAAATTTTTCAAGATATTTTTGACAATCACAATTTAAATCTGTTTTTACACCATAATCAATATGTTCAGTAAAACAGATTTCATCAAGATTTTTCGCTATTGCTGTTTGTATAGCTTTTTCCATAGGGCAAGTAGAGTCATCACTAAATTTAGTGTGCATATGATAATCAGCTAGCATGATAAAACCTCCTAAAATAATTAATTATAGAGTCATAATAATATATAATAGGGGATAATACTATCAATATTGACCGAGTTTTTTATAACAATAATCTGCTGAGGATGAGCTTTATGCATATAATAGAAAATAATTTAGAAGTAGTAGAATATGAAAATTTATTATTGCCAATATCTATAAAGATAAGAGAATTAATACAATATAAAAATAAAAGAGCTTTATGTCATTGGCATGATGATATAGAAATTATAAAAATTTTATCAGGTTCAATGAATTTTTATATAAATGGAGAAATTTTTCATTTAATAAAAGATGATATTTTAATTGTAAATTCAAAGCAGATACATTATGGTTATGAATATAATCATGATGATTGTAAATTTATTTGTTTAATGGTAAATCCTTCAGTATTAAAAATTAATAAAGCTATGTATCGAGAATATGTAATTCCTATTATTGAGAATAATGGACTATTGGCATGGTGTTTGAAAAATAATGAAGGAAAACAATTAGATAGAATATTATTTGCATTAATAGATTGGCAGGAAAAATCTTGTAGAGCAAAAGAATGGAAATTGTTGTCTTTAGTATATGATTTATGGTATCAAATATATAATTTAATAGATAATGATAAAAATTTAAACTTAATAAAAGATGATACTTCTGATGATGTGAACATATTTAAACAGATGGTAATATTTATTTATCAAAATTATAAAAAAGCAATAATTTTACAAGATATTGCAAAATCTGGAAATGTAGGTAAAAGTAAGTGTTATGAACTTTTTAAGCGATATGTAAATAAAACATCAAATGATTTTGTTAATTTATATAGGTTAGAAAAAAGTAAGATTTTATTAAAGAATGAAGATTTATCAATTACAGAAGTTGCATTAGAATGTGGATTTAATAGTGGAAGTTATTATGCAGAACTTTTTAAAAAATATAATGGATGTACTCCAAGAAATTTTCGTAAATATAAAAAATAATCTGTTCATCTAAAAAAGAAAATGAACAGATTATTAAAAGTTAGAAGCTATTAATAGTTTTTATAGAGAAGGCGAATGGAGTTTAAAATACAAATCATAGCTACACCAGTATCGGCAAAAACGGCTGCCCACATGGAAGCAAAGCCCATAAGACCAAGAACCATGATGAGTATTTTTATACCTAAGGCAAAGACTACATTTTGCCATGCTATGCGAATGGTATCGCGAGAAATATTTATCGCTTGGAAAATAGAATGAACTTTAGAATTCATAAATACTACATCAGCAGCTTCAATGGCAGCATCAGCACCACTACCCATAGCAGCGCCAACATCAGCACCAGCGAGAATAGGAGCGTCGTTTATACCATCGCCGACAAAAAATACATTACCATGTTCTTGTCTAAGTGAGGATAATTTTTTTAATTTATCTTCAGGTAAAAGTTTAGCATGAACTTTATCAATGCCTACTTTATTAGCTACAGCATAAGCACTATGTTCATTATCACCTGTGAGCATAGCTGTAGTTAAACCTAAATTTTTTAATTTAGCAATAGTGGATTTTGCATCATCTTTGATGGTGTCATCAATAACAATAGAGCCAGCATATTTATCATCTATACCAATAAATATTTCTGTACCAGCATTAATAAGTAAATCATCAGGTAAAGCAATATTAAATCGTTGCATTAAGCGTTTATTACCACAATAAATTTTTTGCTTGTCGATAGTGCAGATTATACCTTCACCAGCAATTTCTTGATTATCAGTAGTAGTTTTTAAATTGAGTTTTTGTTTAGTGGCTTCATTGATAATGCTGATAGCAATAGGGTGAGAGGAAATTTTTTCACAACTAGCACAAAGAGAAAGTAATTCTTCTTTTGTGTAATTATTTGCAGGATTTATAGTTTTAACTGTGAAATTACCATGAGTCAGTGTACCTGTTTTATCCATGACGATAGTTTTTATATTTTTTAAAGCTTCTAAAGCTAGACCACCTTTAAATAAAATTCCCTGTTTGGAACCACTGCCAATACCAGAAAAGAAAGCAAGTGGCACACTTAATACTAAAGCACAAGGGCAACTAATTACTAAAAAAGTTAAAGCTGTATAAATCCAATGTTCCCAATCACCTGTAATCAGTGAAGGAATGATAGCTGTGACAAGGGCAACAGCAACAACAATTGGAGTATAGATACGAGCAAAACGAGTGATGAATTTATCTATTTTAGGTTTATTAGCAGCAGCATTTTCTACAGCTTGTAAAATACGCGAAACCATAGATTCAGATAATGGCTTTTCCACTTTCATTTTGATAGCACCAGAAATATTCAAACAACCAGAAGTGATAGAGCTATTAGGGGCAATTTTTATTGGAATAGGTTCGCCAGTAACAGGTGATGTATCCAAACGACTTTCTCCTTCAATGACAATGCCATCAACAGGAATTCTATCACCAGCACGAACTAATAAAATATCGCCAACCTTGGCTTCATGAGCAGAAATAACAGACATTTTATCACTATGGAGAAGATTTACTGTTTCAGGTCGTAAATCAACAGCATCCATAATTTGACTGCGACTTTTTTCTGTAGCACGTTCTTCAAAATATTCGCCAATGCGATAAAAGAGCATAACACCGACAGCTTCAGGATATTCTTTGATAGCAAATGCTCCCAAAGTTGCGATACTCATGAGAAAGTTTTCATCGAAGACATTGCCATGAAATAAATTGGTGATGGCAGTTTTTAGTACATGGAAACCTAAAATTAAATAAGCTACGATATATAGATAAAGTGTATATTGGTCAGGTACAAGAGAGGTAAATTCGCCAATGATAAATAAAATAGCACCAAATACAATTTCAATAATATCAATGCTTTTTTCATCAAAAAATTTTTTTGTATTTTGATGAGATTTTGAAGAAGATTCATCAGCATTTATGATTTTTACACCATTTTCAATGGAATTAGCTATTTTATTTATTTGAGGTAGAAGTACATCAGGATTTTGAGCTACTATTTTTAATTTTTTAGTAGCAAATGTCAATTGAGCAGATTTGATTTCAGGTAATTCATTTAATTTTTTTTCGATTTTAGCACCACAGTTAGCACAATCTAAATTTTCGATTAGATAGATTTTTTCTTTATAATTAGAAGCATTTTCTTCAAGTTGAGTGATTATAGTGCCAGGTTCAATTTTGTCTGCTATTTTTTGAATAGTAGGTAATAATTCATCAGGATTTTTAGCTGTTAAAGTTAATTGTTTAGTCAAAATAGAAATAGTAGCGTTATCTACATCAGATAATTCGTTGATTTTTCGTTCGATTTTGGCAGCACAATTAGCACAATGGATATTGATTGAATATGCTTTTTGTTTGTGATTATTATTATCAATAGATAAATTAGAAGTAGTAGCCATATGTACGCCTCTTTTCTAAAATAATTACATACCCACAAGGGTATCGTTTGTACGACTTAAGTATACCCTATGGGGTATACTTAAGTCAATATAAAAACTCTATAATAAAAACTGAAATGTCTTTATTATAGAGTTTTTTATCAATATTTTTTTAGATATTGTCTTAACATATCTAAAGCTTTTTGTGTGGAGTAAAATTTTATTTCTTTACGACTTCCTGTGAAAATATTTTTACTGATTATATTACCAAATTTTCCAGATATACTAATATAAACTAAACCACTAGATAATTTATTTACATTGGGTTGTGCAAAACCAGTAATGCCAATACCGATATCTGTTTTGTATTTATGACGAATATTTGAAGAAAGTAATGTAGCAATTTCATTGGAGACAGAGCCTTTTTGATTTAAAACTTGTTTATTGATAGATAAATCTAAATTTTTTATTTCATTAGTATAAGCAATGATACTTCCTTTTAAAACTTTAGAAGAATTTTTAATATCAGTTAATCTTGAACTTAATAAACCACCAGTACAAGATTCAGCGCAACTAATAGTTAATTTTTTCTTTAATAGTTCATTAATAATAACATCTTCTAATAAGATATTATTTATACCATAAATATATTTATTTATTTTATTTCGTAATAGTTGTTCTTTATCATCTAATAATTTTATAGCAATATTTTTATTTTGAGCTTTAGCTGTTATTCTTAAAATAATACCATAAGGTCTGACTAATAAAGCTAATGTGGGATTAGTTTGAGTTTTAATATCATCTATTAAAACTTCTTCTAATGTTGATTCATCGATTCCATAAGTATTCAATATTCTAGATAAAATAATAGAGTTGGTATTATAATTTTTTATTAAATAAGGAATTACATAATTTTTAAACATAGGTTGAAGTTCTCGTGGTGGACCCGGAAGATTTATGATTATTTTATTATCTTTTTGAATACATATACCCCAAGCTGTACCAACAGTATTAGGAAATAAAATGGCATTTTCAGGTATATAGGCTTGGTTCAAATTGTTACTAGTCATCTTTTTTTGAAGACAAGTAAAACGATTTTTTATGGTAGATGCAATATATTTATTAAATATTAATTTTTTTTCAAAGATTTCTGCACAAATTTTTTTGGTTAAATCTCCTTGTGTAGGTCCTAACCCACCGGATGTTATTATTATATCTGCACGATTTAAAGCTGTTTTTATAGTAGTAGATAAGCGAATTTTGTTATCACCAACAGTTGTTTGATATAATACATTATAGCCTTGAGCATTAAGTTCTTTAGATAAAAAGACACTATTAGTATTGGTGATTTCGCCTAATAATAATTCTGTACCAGTAGTTATAATTTCTACAATCATAAACATTACCTCATATTCCTAAATATTTTATTGGATTTAACCAACAAAGTTTATTAAATAAAACATTTGAATAATTAACATTTTTAAAATAACTTGATAATTCGTTATTAAACCATGAATATCCTTTAGATATACTCATATTGTGTATTTGTCCTAAATCACTAGAAATACATATTTTATTATTATTACATGTAGATAGAACCTTATATAAATTTTTTAAACTTTGTTTTCCTGTTAATAGCATCAATAAAGTTATTTCTATATATATATTAGATGACGAATTTAAAATCATATTTAATTCTTTAATATTAAACCCAATAAGAGGATGAAATGGATGAGTTAATAAAAGTGTTCCATGATTTTTTTCTACTTCTTCACATAATAAAATAATCTCATTTTTATTAGAATGTCCAGAAGATAAAGGGATATTATAATAACATGCAAATTTTATTATATCAATAACATTTTTTTTCAAATGTCCTTTATAACTGATTGATTCTAAAGGAATAACATTTTCCGATGTTTTAGATAATTTTTTTTCCATATTAATAGTCCAGTATTTATAACTAAATGTGGGAAAATGTAATATAAATGGTTCATGTTTATAGCTAGATTTAATAGTGGATTTAACAGTATTAATATTTAAACCACCTGTATATTTATTTAAAACTAAAGATCCATAAATTTTATATCCTTGTTCGCGCATACAATTAGCTAGTCCTACTGTATTATAAATATGGCTTTTTAAAACAACACCACAAGATGTATCTTGCAATTCATTGCTTAATGAGTATGAGGTATACTTTCTAGGAATAATATCAGGGTTAATATGGACATGTAAATCAAAAAAATTATTCATCTAAAATATGTTTCTCCCATGGTCTATGATATTTATATTTTATACGTGCTTTTTTTAAAGGCATTTTATTATTTACTGCTGTTATAATCAGATTTTCAGTTTCTTGAATAGCTTTTGCTCGTTGTAAAACTTTATTAATAATATTTTTAGGAATAATAATAACTCCATTAGAGTCGCCACGAACATAATCACCAGGATATATAATTGTTTTTTCTATAGAAACAGGTACTTGAATATTAGTTAGTATAGTTCTACCTTTTCCTGATTTCATATATATTCCTTTAGAAAAAATAGGATAATTATATTTTATAATATCTTCAATATCTCGACACATTCCATCAATAACTGTACCTTGTATATTTTTTATTTTTGCAACTCTAGTTAATATTCCTCCCCAAACGGTACAATCTGTACGACCATTATTTGCAAGTATAATGATATTATTGTTACCAACATTATCTATAAAATCAGCAGCTTTTCCAATAAATTTATCGTAAGATGAAGGTTGACCATATTTTACGGTAAAGGCAATACCAACAATATTACAGTCTGTAGTTTGTGGTTTAATGTTGATAAGAGCTCCATTTATATTTAAACTATCTAAAGCATCAGATAATATGGAGGTATTATATTTTTTTAATAGTTTTAATATATTATTCATAAAATCGCCTCAGTACTTGTCAATAATTGCTTTACTCATATCTAGTGTAGATGTTTTACCACCTAAGTCATAAGTTAAATATTTTTGTTCATAAATTACTTGTTTTACTGCGTTATTTATTTTTATAGCTTCTTTTTTATATCCATGGTGATATAACAACATAGCTAAACTAAAAAACATAGCTGAAGGATTAACAATATTCTTATTTTTATATTTAGGGGCAGAGCCATGAACAGGTTCAAAATAAGACTTTAATTTTCCTATATTGCCACTAGGAGCTAATCCTAGACCACCCATTATACCTGCTCCAAGATCAGATAGAATATCACCAAATTGATTTTCACTAACAATAACTTGAAATTTTGAAGGGTCTTTAATTAACCACATAGCAATAGCATCTACATTTTTTATTTCATAGTTGATATTTGGATAATCAGAGGAAACTTTTTCTAAAATATTACAAATAAATTGACCGGATTTTCTAGTGACATTTGGTTTATCTGCTAATGTTATTAAATTATAATTATGTTCTTTTGCCCAATTAAATGCAAATCGTAATATTCGTTCTATACCATGTTGTGTTATTATACGTAAAGATACAGCACCATCCATAATATCATCAAGTGTCCATGGTTGATTTTTATTTTTATTATTTTTTATAAATGTTAATAACTCTTTAGGCAAAGGATAAAAGTCTAATCCAGAATATAATCCTTCTGTATTTTCTCTAATAATAGTTATATCAATGTTATTATTTTTTTGAGTTTTATTATTTTTTATACTAAATATTGGTCGTACATTAGCGAATAAATTTAATTGTTGTCTTAATTGTATGATAGGGGATATATATTGAAAGGTTTTGTTTTTTGTTTGTAATTCATTTAAAGCTTCATTTTCAGGTTTACTGGTAGTAGCACCTAGCAAAATGGAATCAGCCCAATGAATTAATTTCCATGTTTTGGGTGGAATAGGGTTACCAGTAGTTTTCCAACATTCCCAACCAATATTACCAAATTTTATATCAAAATTAATATTGATTTTTTTAAATATAGGTAATATAGAAAACATGATATCATTTCCTATTCCATCTCCTGGTAGTAATAATAATTTAAATTTATTCATATATTATTTTGTCACCTCATTAATATAATTATTTATTAAATTAATAGTTTTATTATCTAAATTATTCATGATTCTCATACCAGCATTTTCTACGAAATAAATTTTGGCATTAGGAATATATTTTATAAAAATATTTGCTTCTTCTTGATTTAACAATGTAGAATTTTTTCCAAATAGAATTAGTATTTTATTCGATGCTTTTTTTATAGTATCACAAGCATTATGATTACTAACAGCCTTTATACAATAAAGTAGTTTTTTTATTCCAAAATTATCTATTTTATTTACATTATATTTTTTTATGGAAAATAATGGTAGATTAGTAGCAGATATAATCCAAGGATAAAAAACTTTATAAAAATCATTTATAGTACCATATTTTAGAGATAAATACCATGTAGAAAAAATAGCTTGTAATTTTTTAGTAGCATATAAATTAGTAGAAATAAGTAATAATGGAGTTTTCTGAAATTCGCGATATCCGATTAATTCTTGACAAATCATTCCACCCATTGAAAAGCCCCAAATTATATGAGGTTGTATATTATTTTTTAATAGATATTTATATAGAAAATAAGCTAATTCTTTTATAGTAAAGTTTTTATCTCCGTTTTCTTGAAGAAATTTTTCAGCAACATCAATTATTAAAAAATTTGCTTTATCGTAAAATTTAGCTAAAGTTTTTTTCCACTCTATAATATTTAAAGGTTGAGAATCTTTTCTTGTTAAAATTAAAATTAAAGGACTACCAGTACCTAATTCAATTTTCCATGTACGATTATTCATATATTAAATACCTCTTATTGTAGAATTATCTAATAAAATATCAATGAAATTAATATTTCTTTTTATTGATTCATTTTTTAATTTTTTTATAAAATCAAAATTGATATTATAATATCCGGTTAATAGATTGCATTCTCTACTGTTTAAATACTTATTAAAACCAATAAATAATTTATCGTTGTATAATTTATTGGATATTTTTATAATTTTATTTAAATCAATATCATTACGTAGTTTCAATTTTTTTATAAGGGCAATAAATGATTGTAGAGGTAAGTTTGCTAATCCTTTTCCATATCCATATAAGCTAGCATCAATAATTGTAGCACCTTTTTTTATTGCACTTAGAGAATTAGTTGTACTCATACGTAAATTATCATGAGGATGAAATCCAAGTTTTAAATTTGTTTCTTTTTTTAGAATAGAAAAAATATTCTCTATTTTATCTGGTAACATAGCGCCATTAGAATCTGCTAAATAAAAATAATCTGCATTAGCTTTTTGGAATATATGTGCAAAACTTATTATATCATTAGGAGATAATTTACTTATACGTGTTAAATTAGCACTAACTGGTATATGATATGTTTTTAACCATACTGAGCAAGAAGTCTCCTACCTCTAAGGTAGTGAGATGAATTGCT
>OCAL01000180.1_pt1 | contig 35884 bp, 54 predicted proteins | sample 1477141 | NCBI WGS metagenome assembly OCAL01 (sample SAMEA2580295, study PRJEB22360) | human gut metagenome | biome: human gut; feature: human-associated habitat; material: faeces | place: Denmark | collected 2008/2010
ATAGTTAAACTATTAGCCACTTCTATCGTATCGACAGTCAACTTCCCATTTATATCATTTTCGGAACTTGAAAGGGGGTGATATAATGCGAAGGATACTAGTAATTTTGGTAATAACCATAGCGTGCATGTGCTCGATATGCTCGGCGAAAAGTCTGCATAACCTGCAAGATGAGATACCGACAGACAAAGCCCTGCACTTTGCGGCAGGCTATATAATTTCCGACCAGCTTCAGCGCAATGCTCATTGCTCCGCGTTTGAAGCTTTTTTAATTACAAGTGGTATTGCATGGGCCAAAGAAAAGTGGGTAGATGACCATGTAGATAATAACGACGCATACGCTACGATGGCAGGTGGTTTGTTTTATCAAATTAAATTTTAAGAAGGTGAATATATGGCTGATGAAACAATTCGTGTGTTATTTACAAAAGTAGACGAACTTACTGTTCAAATGACAAGAGTTGAAACACTTTTAGTAGAAACTGTAATTGCTAATCAAAAAAATAACGCAGAGCGTCTTGACCGACACAGTAAAAAAATCGATGTTGCATTTGAGCGTATAAAAGAGCTTGAAAATGATAAAAAGCATATCATTTCTATTAAGAACTTAGTTATTGGTTTTATAGGAGTAGTAGCTACCTGTACAAGCATTGTACTAGGTCTTACACAGCTAATGAGGTGATTGAATGCAATACGAAAAATTAGATATAGTAAATTTAGTAGTCGTTATCGGGCTTGTAATAGCTTTAATAACGGCTATTTTTTATGATAATGCAGAACTATCTACAACAATAAGTGCTGGCTTGTTGGGTTATCTAGGTGGGCTGGTACGAGTTAATAATAAAGATGTTACAAAATAGGCACTTTTTGTAATGTGTATGCATAACATATTGCAAAAACAGCTATTTTTATAAAACCTAGCACATTTCTAAAAGACAAAAACCTATAACCCGCACCGTTAAAGGATTTAATTGGAAGGTAATCGGTAGATTTAAGCTAAATTTTAGTTTATTTTTGGTTAAATTAAGAAAACTGGTCGAATTCGACCAGTTTAATAAAAGGAGTGGCAAATAATGAAAGTAATAGATATTTCAGCTTGGCAAACAGATATTGACTGGCAGGCAGTAAAAGACGCTGGTATTGAAGGCGTGATTATTAAAATAGGTGAAGGTACTAATCTTGATGAAATGTTTTTTGAACACGTAAATAATGCTGTAAATTATGGTTTAAAATATGGTGTATATTATTATGCTCATGCAAATTCTATAGATGAAGCAAGACGTGAAGCTTATACAGTAGACCAATGGCTTAAAACGTATATTCGTGGAGAAAATCCAGCATTAGGTATTTGGTATGACGCCGAAGATAATTCTATGCTTGAAGGTATAAATAACGTAGTTTATCCAATAGCAAACTTTATTCATACAATGCGTGAAATAGGTTATAACTATGTAGGATTATACTCTTCTTATAACTGGCTTACTAATGTTATAGACCTTGAACCATTACCAAAAGATGTTCCTATTTGGTCAGCCCAATATGGATACCATGAAAATAGTTTTGCTATTGAAAATCCTAATCGTATATGTCGTATTTGGCAATATACAGATTGTGAACAAATAGGCGATATGAAGCTTGATTGTAACATTTACTATGAATAATAGAATAGATAATTTTTATTTAGTATTTAATAAAAGTCCTCCATATAATTGTTAATTTTTATTAATTATAAAGCTAACAAATGGAGGTCTTTTTATGGATAAATTTTTAAATAAAATAATTTTAGGTGATAGTTTAGAAGTATTAAGACAAATACCAGATAACAGTGTGGATGCTGTTATTACAGATCCACCATATGCTAGTGGTGGGAAAACTACAGGAGAAAAAAGTGCATTACCATCAATAAAATATGCAAAAAATAAAGTAGTACACAGACCAGATTTTGTAGGTGATACGAAAGACAGCCGTTCCTGGTTACATTGGTGTGTATTATGGATTGGTGAATGCCATCGAATTTTAAAAGATAATGGTTATTTTTTAATGTTTAGCGATTGGCGACAATTACCAACAGCAACAGATGCAGTACAAATGGCGGATTTAATTTGGCGTGGTGTTGTAGCATGGGATAAAGGATTATGTGCTAGAGCCCCACATAAAGGCTATTTTAGGCATCAATGCGAGTATATAGTTTGGGGAACTAAGGGAAAATGTAAAAAAGCAGTCCATGCTGGTCCTTATGCTGGCTGTTTACGATACCAGGTAATGCAAAAGGATAAATTTCATTTAACAGGTAAACCAACGGCTTTGATGGAAGAACTTGTAAAAATAACTCCTGAAGGAGGTATAATTTTAGACCCATTTGTAGGCAGTGGTACTACTGCAGTAGCAGCTAAAAAACAGAATCGTAATTTTATTGGAATAGAAAAAACGGAAGTATATTATAATATTGCATTAAATCGTTTAAAGGAGATATAACTATGAAAATTTTAGTATATTCAAGAAATTTTTATACAATCTAACTGCCCAAATGAAAGCTTAAAAAATACTTTTAATCGTTTTGCTTTTATGCAAGGCAATCAAGTAATTTATTTTGATGATATTACTGTACAAAATAGATGTGAAGCTATTATTACAGAAATAGAAGTTTAAAGGATATATTTATGTATGGATTATGGGAATTCTTACGGAAAAATGCTAAAAAAATTATTATTTTTGGCGGTATTATTCTTCTGTGCTTGTTCATCGGTTTCATGTTCGGCGGAAGAGAAAACGTATCTAGTAACGGAGTCTCAATTAACGACGTTAGAACAGAACTTAGCAACGCTCAAGACGCAAAATCAGACATTGCAGACACAGCTTCAGATATCGCAGACACAAGTACAGGCATTGCAGAAACAGTCGGAAATCTTGCAAACTCAATCGACACAGCTACAGGAGCAAGTAAACACTTTGATGCAATCATTGATGAATGCACAGGAATTATTGAGCAAATACGAAAACAACCAGCTGAATAATGAAGATGATTATATTATTGGTGTAGGTGTTAGTTCTGATAGTTTAGGTATGTATATATCTAAAAATAAAACATGGCTATATCTTGATGAAGATACAGCCACGATAGGTTTACAATATAGATTTTAGTTTTCTTTATGAAAATAAGCCCTATTAATAGATAAAATGCTAATAATAGGGCTTATTTTTTTATATCTATTTGAAAATGTGTTGATAAAATCAAGATTAAATAATATAATAAATATAGAAATTGAGGATTTGGTTAGTATTATTTTTTGTTAGAAGGTGATTATATGACGGATAAAGCAAAATGGGGAGGAAAAAGAGAGGGCGCAGGTCGCCCTCTAACAGCGGGAGAAGTAAGAAAACAAAGACAGTTAAGAGCCAGTGAAAAAGAATGGGAAATTATAAAAGAGTTTTCTAAAATCTTAAAAAAAGAACCTACAAAGGCTAATAAAATAATTAATGGAATTAAACGTGAAATAAGTGGATTAGATTTGTTAGATAATATGATAGATTATACAGGCAGTTTTACAGCAATAGAAGCTAGTTATTTAGCAACAATAGCTATAAAATATCAACTTGATTATTATGAAAACAATCCTGATGAAGCATATTATAACTATACACCTGATATCTTGAAAGAAACTTTAAAGAAAATAAATCCAGAGAATATGGCGGTTGATGAAGATACTTTAACAATTAAAGAAATAATAAATAAAGTAGAAGCCTTAACAACATTTTTATATTAATTTTATCTTCAGATGAAAATAAAAAAGAGTAGCCATTTGGCTACTCTAAGTTTATATAATTGACAATTATTATGAATTAATATATCATAGAAGCGTAGATAATTTTCTTAACAATCGAATAAAAAGTTTTTAGAAATAAAAAAGACCAAACGTGTTGGTAGCACGATTGGTCTTGCCGAACAACCTACCGCAAATAAGTTGTCCGAGTTACTTTCTAAACTCATTATACTTATGTATTTGCGATATGTCAACATATGATATCACAAAAATGATTTTAGGTAGGTTAAGTAGGCACATTATAGCATTATTCCATTTTTCCCATGTGGGAAAAATGATGAAAAATGTTGTGATGTGTTTTTTAATATCTAAAATCACCTGAAGGAATAAACTTCAGGAGCGTGCCAAGATGCTTATTCTTGGAGGGGAAACCACACTTGGCAAGGTGTATAAACTAGAATTGCAGAAAGTAATTCACCGTATCGTCAGCGGAGGCAGGGAAATCGGCGGGGCGTGCAAATATATTCTACTGTTTGCATTTACCTAAGAGGGCGGAATGTTGTTAAACTCCCTTAATAAGCCTAAGTAAATAAAAACTCATTAGAGCCGTTTAGACGGCTTTTTTTATTGAGTAATTATATTATATGGTTAAAAGTAGACAACGGTGGTTAAACGCAACGTAAGTTGCAGACTGGGATTGTAGCAAATAAATAAGCTATAAGCCGTATTGGGATAATAGACGGAAACATCTAGTGGTTGGGGCAATTAAGTAACCATAAATATCCTACCTGTATAAAAGCAGGGACTAGTAGAAAACTGGACTGGCAGACGCAAGAAAACCAGGCGTAAAAAATATAGTTATATCTTTAGTAAACTGCTAAAGGTATAACTATATCTAGAACATGGCTCCGCAATCCTCCCAAGCGTAATCTTTTTTAGGTTAGAAGTAAAGCCAACATTAGTGTCTAGTTTAAATAAATTTATATACACCAAGAAAGAAGGTGAATAGATGCCAACAATAAAAGAGATAAAAGCTATAGCAAAAAACAGAGCAGTAGGATTACCGAAGAAAGCTAAAAAAGCTAATATGATACATATACTGCAGGAACAAGAAGGGAATATACCTTGTTATGCAACTAAGAAATGTAATGATGATGTATGTCTTTGGTATAAAGATTGCCAAAAAGCTATAAAATAATATCGTTTGTGAGCTGTTTAAATTTTTATTAGATATAAATATATTAATTTAAATTTATAATGGCTTATATAGGCGATAAAAAAAGTCCTTGAGAAGTGATGAACTTTGCTCAAGGACTTTCTTGTTTTTTATATATTTATAAGCTTATTTGGATAAGTCTTTTAATATTAATTCATTTACATAGTTATTAAAACTGCGACCTTCACTAATTGCTTTTAGTTTAGCTTGCTCATATGCAGTTGGATAAATGGTTAGCTGTACGCGTTTAGTTAATTTTTCTTCATTTTTACTTATTACTTCACGTACATTATATTTAGCTTCAGATATTTCTTCTGTTGGAGTTGTTGTATTGTTATTTTCATTTGTATCAAAAAAGAATTCTGCAGCATTACTAAAATCTTTTTGTTCCATTAAAATCATCCTTCATTTATAATTTCATTTATTAAATTTTTATAATCTCTGCCAGCTGTAGAATAGCGAGCATAAGAAAAAATATCCATTTGTTTGGTTTGTGCTTCACGTATAGCAATACTTTCACGAATAGCTGTATTAAAAACTTTTGTTCCAATTTTTGTAGCTATATCTGTTAAACTTTTACGTAGTGATTTGCCCATCACAGTGCGGGAATTAAATCTAGTTATCAAAATTCCCATTATTTTTAAGTTATCATTACTATTTTTTTTTACAGCATTAATAGTATCTGTGAGTAACCTAATTCCCTGGATAGCAAATATATCGGATGTAGTGGTTATTATTACATAATCGCTGGCGGTTAAAGCATTTATTGTTACTATACCCAATGCGGGTGGTGTATCAATTATTACATAATCATATATAGGTTCAAGTTTTTGCAGAATATATTTTAAGATACATTCTGCCCCTTTTTTATTTTGGAGAGTAACAAGATGTTGTGAACCAGCAATAAAATCATTGGTAATAGCTTCATTGATAGGAATTTTCCCAGTAAGTACGTCATAAATGTTGTTTTTAGACTTTGCATTTAGAGCAAATGTTAAATTACATTGTGAGTCTAAATCTAGTAATAGAACTTTTTTAGCTTGTAAACGTAGACCACAAGCTATATTATGTGCGGTGGTTGTTTTTCCAACACCACCTTTTTGGTTTATTATGGATATTACTTGCATTAATATCACTCCCTTGAATATATGTGGTTTATACATATATTATACATTATAAAAATGTAAAAATAAAGTATATTAAATGTATATATAATATTTAATAGATATATAATATATTATTTAAATGTATATATAACATTAAAATGATATTATTAATACATTAATTTAATATTATATAAATGTATTAAATACATTAAACAACAATATATAGTGTTTTTATCACAAAAAATCATAGTCAATCACATTTTGTCAAAAATCCATTGAAGGTGTACAAAAAAAGTAATGTAAGAAAATGTTAGATACTATATATTGTGGTTTTAATATTCAAATTTTAAATTCTACTTCCTATTTTTTAGCAAATATGAAGTAGAATTTATTTTGTTGTATGGTAATGGGAATATAATATATAATAGATACGTTGCTAACCTCCAAACTGGCAACAGGAGGGAGGTGTTCTGAATGGAAAGTTTAATATTATCTTTAATGGTATCTATCGTGGCAAGTGTAATTGCGCATTATATTTGCAAATGGATTGATGGATACAAATAGCAACAATCCTGACCGCTTTAGCATTGGCGGTATATAAATTTAGTGCAAGAGGAACATGTTGTTGCAGCAACATGTTCCTCGTTTTTTTTATAAAAAAATACCGCGAAGTTGCAGCTTCACGGTATTTTTTGTCCTGAACGGAATTATGTTTAATATTATCTTTTGTATTTCTATTATATCATAAAAATACATATTTTCAAATTAATTGATAATTTTTATAGCTAAAAGACTACAAAAATACAATTTTTTTATTTGAAGTGTTATAAGGAGAGGCAATCTGAGTAATGTATTAATGTGGAGGTAATCCACATTTTAATACAGAAAGGAGGACCTCAATTATGAAAGCCTTAATAATTTCAGCTATTGTGAAATTTATAGAAGCCTTATTATTGGATTTGGCAGTAAATGGAGCAATGGACTATTTAAATGAAATTCTTAGTTACCTAAATGGAATTTTATTTTAATATTGTTTCACGTGAAACTAAAAATTTCAGAAAAATCTAGCTCCATAGATGAAAAGGCAAAAACAGCTTATTACTATACTAGCTACACAAGGCATAAAATATTTAGTTTTGTATAGACGATAGAAGAATATTAGCGTCAGTATTGGTACAAAGAAAAGTGGATAGATTATACCTAAAAGAGTAGCAGGCATTTTATCTATAATGGCAACAGTTATAAGTGGCAAGATATTTATTATAAATCTATACTTACGTAGTTTTAGACTATAATTATACATAAGAAAAATTCCTAAAGGATAGAATAATATAAACATAGTTAAAATAAACATATCTTCTTTGTAGAAAGTATCTTGTTTTATATTAGCAAGATGTTTTTTATGTTCTGCTTTGTGTGCATCACCAAAAGCTGTTAACTTTTCAGCTACTATATTAGTTTGTTTATTATTTGTAGGTTCAATATTTTGTGACGCTTGTTTACTATCTAATTTTTTAGAATAAGATATGCCTGTACCAGGAATACTGGTAGTAAAACGTGTACCACTAGAGCCTATTGTAAGTTTTGCACCACGTGGTCCTATAGTGGTGCTTACTTTTTTTTTACTAATATTTAATCGAACGCCAGGAGCAACCTTAAAAGATTTATGAAATCTAAACCCCATAATATTCACCAGCTTTTCATATATTTATAATATAATTATAACATATAATTAATGTTATTTAAATGTAAAATAGCTGTATAATAAACATTGTTTAAACATTTATTATACAGCTTTATTTTAAGGATTACATTTTTTACAAGGAACATAACCAGAATTCACAGCTTCATCACGACTGGCAAAAGTAACATAATTAGCAGATTTTATTTTATCTACATAACTGCAACTAGACTTATGAAATTTAGAAGTGCTGGCATTTCCAACATATGTTCTAGTAACTTGTGGTGCAGGTTCAACTGCTTCTTGTTGTACTGGAGGCGTAGAGGATGGAACTTGAGTTTGAGTTGTTACTTCTTCAGATGATGTGGATTGATTATTTGAAGATATTGACTCAGTGTTAGATGTTTCTTTTATATTAGAAGATATATCAGAGGAAGCAGTATTTTCTTTCGTGGTAGTTGTTTCTATTGTTGGATTAGATGATGTAGTAGTTTTATTAGGATTATTGTTATCAGGTATATTTAGACAACTGATAAAGAAAATAATTAATCCAATATAAAGAGTATTTTTCCATTTGCGTTTGCTTTTCTTTCTAATGAAGGAATATAACAATCCAAGTATAGCAATAATAATAGCTAAAAATGAAAGTGAAAGAAATAAGAATACCATGCTTTATTCTCCTTTTTTGATTATTTGTAATATGATTATATCATAATTATAAATATGTTTTTTTGATTGAAATATAAGTTGTGAAATATGTGTATTTTAGATGTAAAAAAACTGTATAATAAATATTTATATAACATAAATTATACAGTTTTTTATTACAATATTAAATTTTTTATAATTTATTAAAATCTATGCCTGATTTAGAAAAAACTTCTATCAAATTAGTCGAAGCTTTTATAACTAAATCTTTAGAAGCATTTAATTTTTTTGTAGCGATTTCTATTTTTGTTTTATTTAGATTTCCACTATTGATACCATCTCTTAATGTCATGCAAGCACCACGTCTTTCTTGTGCTGCTTGTTGTAAACTCATTACAGCGTTATCAATAGCTTGTTTTTGTTCATCATTTAAATTTTGAGGAGTTTCAATATCATTTAATTTATGGACAACATTATCCATATTGCTATAGACTAAATCAAAATTATTAGCTGCGTCCTTTGGTGATATTGTACCATTTTGTATTTGCTGAATTGTATCCAAAAATGGAGCAAATCCGTTATCAAATTCTGTACTTACTGCATGAAATTTTTTATACCAATCTAATATAATTTTTTGTTGTTCTTCTTGTGTTAATTCTTTTGGTTGTTCAGTTTGTTCGGTAACTGCTGGTGGTGTAGATGTAGAATTAGTTTCTTTTTTCTCATCAGTTGTTGCTATAGATACGCATAAAATAATAATAGATAATACAATACCTATAGTCCATTTCTTTTTAGGTTTTTTCTTTATTGCAGAATAAATTAAACCAATGATACATACGAAAAATATTAAAATAGATAAAAGACCAAATAAAGCACTCATATTGATACTCCTTTGTAAAAATTTTTGTAATATATAAATTCTATATGATATAAGTTTTTCCCTTTATTTATTAATATACATATATATATAACATATAAATAATGTTTAATATACATTTTATAAATGTTTTTATTATGTATATATTATGTTGTTTATACATTAAAAGACCACCTTTTTAGGTGGTCTTTTTAGTTAGTAGTTTTTATAAGAAGAATATTTATTTATCATCACTTATACGCTTCATAAGGTCTAGTATTAAATATTTATCTTTATTATTTAATGTTAAGAAAAGTTTAATAAACTTTGTTTCCATATCATTTAAAGTATATTTTTTAGTAATTTCTTCTAGTGCAGTTTGTCTGTTATTTTTTTCAATTTCACCAGTACCGTGTAAAAGCCATTCTTTATTAATATTATATTTTTCACAAATGGCATTTATAGTTCTTTCGGGTACATTTCTTTCGCCTGTTTCATATTGTCCAATAATGGTTTGTTTTAAATCAATACTTTCACCAAATTTTGCTTGACTAAGATTTTCAGATTTGCGGATTTTTTTTATTCTTTCACCAATAGTCATAGATTTTAACTCCTTTCTTATTTTTTGCGGTAATATTATATTTTTTTACCGCAATTCAATGGTAACACAAAATAAACCGCAATTCAATTAAAAATGATTGTTTTATTTAATCTATTGTTGACAATATACCGCAAAGCGGTTATTCTTATAATATAGATAAAAGGATGGTGATAAAAAATGAAAGAAGAAAAATATAGAAAAAGTATAGAATTAACAGAGGAAGCGTTAAATATTCTAAAAAAAATGCCTAAAGAAAAACAGATGTATGTAATGGGTATTATAAAAGGTTTGACAATTAATAATGAAGATAAACCACAAAGCAATATTGCATAGTAGAAAAAAGCAGGTAGATAGTAGATATATTACTATTTACCTGCTAAAACGAATCTTTATTTGATATATACCATTGACTCAGTAATATACACGATAAATAAAAATACCCCTTTTTATATATACTTTTTGCTGGGTCTGTGGTGTATATTAATTGTTTAAAAATGAGGTGAAATGATGATATATACAGACGGTAAATATATTTATTTTGTTCGTGCTGGTCTAGGTAAAACCTATGCAGTATTTAAACAAATAGCAGGACCAATAAAAGCTGGTGGTCATAAATATCGCAGTTCTAGCAATAAATGGCTAGAAGAAAAAGGAGCAGTACAGGACTATTTAGATAAGATAGCCGAGAAAAATGGTTGGGAAGAGTATGAGGATGGTGAAATACGATGAAACGTATAACCATGAAAGAAGCCTTTAAACTTTTGGCGGAAGGCGAAACAGTATGGATTTATAATCCAGAAATCGATGATAAAGTTTTAGAAATAAAAATAAATGATAATGATGAAATAGTAGATGCCGACGGTCAAGCATATGATGAGATGGCATTTACTAAAGAAGATGAGTTTTATAGGAATAAAAAAATTATAAATGTGACATTAGAATACACAAATGATATTGGAGATACTAATGTTATTGAGTTAGATAGTAACCGATTAGAAACAATAAAAAAGCTTTAAATATAGATTTTAAAGCTGTAGTGGATATGTATAAATGAAGTTGTTCCGATTATTGCTTAAAAAATGATAATAGCCCTTAGATTATTGGTCGTAATCTAAGGGCTAAAGTGTAACCTCATATATTCAATTAAAATTATAAATCAGGGTTGTACTAAAGTCAAATTTTAAGCGTTCGATTGGGCGTTTTATAGACCTGCTAAAGGTATTATTTTAACAGGAAAATATAAACCAAGGAGACGTTAAATATGGCATTAGTACAACAAATGGTATATGGTAAAAACTTCATAGATGTGTCTAGGTATCAAAGTGGACGTATTGGTAAAAAAATATTAAATGGTCCAGCGTTAGGGAAAACACCATTAAGGCAGTTGCGTTATCAAGATAAAAAATCCGAGCGTAATTGTAGATATAAACTCAATATGAATTTTGGTGGAGGTGATTTGTTTCTAACGCTTAGTTATCCACCATATGAGTTGATTGATTTTGCTACAGCAAGAAAGAATATAAATACCTTTTTGGATACTGTAAGAAAAATATATAAGCGCAATGGTAAAAAACTTAAGTATATTTTTGTGGCAGGTCTAACTAAAAGAGGTATGATACATTTCCACATTGTACTTAATAAATTTGATACTGATGTATTAACTAAAGCATGGCAAAAAATAGTAGGTACAGAAAATTTTAAGTATCCACGTGTAACCATAAGACATTTAGATTACAGCGGAGAATATAAAAAACTTGCTAGTTATTTAATAAAAAATAGTAGGGAACAGTTTTATGGTAAGGAAAAGGTGCATAAGAAACGTTTTTGTGCATCTAAAAATCTTATTATGCCATTAGTTGTAAAAAAAATACTTAAGTATAACAGATTTTGGAGAAATATACCTAAAGCTTTAACAGGTTATACAATAGATAAAAATTCTATATATGATGGTTATGGTTGGGCAGATAATGGCGGACATTATGAGTGCTGCAGAGTGCAAAGATATACCATGTATAAAACAGATTGCACTAATTGGAACTTGTATAAAAGTAAATACCGAAAGATATTTACAGATGATGATATACCAGAAATTATTGAAGAATGGACTGAGGAAAGCCATGTTAAGAAAAGAAGCAAAAGAGGTAGTTTGTAAATATTGTAATAAAGTTTTTAAAACAAGAAAAGCAAAAGAGTTTTTTGCTCTGATTATTGTAGATATGAAGGTAAAAAAGAATATTTACGGCAAAAGGCAAAAGAGTATTATAAAAAATTAAAAAAGAGTAAGAGGCAAAATCAAGAAAATATTTTATTAATAAAAAAAGGTAATGATTATATATAAATATAGAAAAATATCCCAAGATACAGGTCTTAGCTATGGAGTAGTTAAAGCATGGCATGATAATGCCACAGTTTTAAAACAGTTAGTAGCATATTATTCCTATGTAGGTAAAGAGAGGTATAGAGTAATTGACTAGGACAAGAAGTGAAATAAATACAAAAAATAATGCACAAGGTAAAATTTTTGAAAATCAGATAGCAGCAGCTTGTTTAGGTTATCTATATGAAGGAAGAGCTTGTATAGATAAAATACCTGAGCCTTTTGGTGTAAAAGAAAAAGATTATAAAACAGGAATGTTTAAAGGTAGATTTTTTGGTAATAAGAAAGCACAGCCAGATTTTCAAGGTACGTTAAAAGGTGGAAAATCCATTATATTTGAAGCTAAGACAACAACTAAGGATAAAATATCACTTAAAGTTTTATCTTCACATCAAGAAGCTTTGTTGGAAAAACATTATCATTTAGGAGCTATAACTGCTGTATGTGTAGGAATTAGCAATGATTTTTATTTTGTGCCATATGCTCTTTGGCGGTTATGCAAAGACCAATGGGATAGGAAATATTTTACAAAAGTTGATTTAAAAAAATATAAAGTTCGTTTTAATGGTGCAGTTAATTTCTTGGATTTAGAAAATGGTCAAAAAATAGAAAATGTTATTGAATATGTAAAAGGATAAATAAAATGAAAGCTAAATATATAAAGAGAATGTGGCAAAGAAAATATAATAATACGATTCAAGGTAGAAGATTAAGACGTATTGTTGATAAGTTACATAAATACCAAGAATACGCAGAATTTTGTATGAATCCAGAAAGAACGCCGTTTAATAATTGGGACGAGATAATAGCTCATTTAAGATATGTTTTTTGGGTAGAATTTAAAAATTTTTTATTTAAGAAAGATATAAAACACGGTCTTAAAATGTGGTTTAGATATCATATAGAAGAGGCAGAATATTGGCAATCACCTAAATGGAGTTATTATGATAATTTTCGAGGGCATCTATGTATGCGATTGAAAATATATCAAGAAAGAGCGTGGGGAAATGAGTAATAAACGATTTAAGCATAGAAAATTACCGATATGTTATAAATATGCTAATGAAAGCTTATATAAACAAAATTTAAAAATTATTGAAGAATTTATGGAACAACAAAATGAATTTACAAATGTTGATAAAAAGTTAAAAAATAAGACTTTAACTTATGTAGATATTGAAAAGCTTGCTTTAGAATTGTTTGATATCAGTCAAGCAGCACAGCAAAATATATTTTTACTAGAAAAACATTTTGGAAAACATTTTTGTTTTACAGCAGATTCTATGATAGATAAAGGTATTAATAAAAATAGAAACCGTAAATATTATGAAAAAGAGGAGTCTTTTGATGTGGCGGATTGGGGCGGTGAAAAATGAAATATTGGTGTACTAATACAGAATATGGTGCAGATATAGGTGGATATATCTGCACCATAATGAATAAACCATGCCCTTATTTGAAGCCATATTATACAAAAGAATGTGTAAAAATGGCTAAACTTGTAGAATTGGGAGTGCTTAAAACTATTATGAAAAGAGGTGTAAAAAATGAGACCAGGAATAGTGATTGATGGTATTTGTATAAAAGAAGTGAAGTTAAAAGAAACCAGAAAAGAGGAAAAAATTTTTATAAAATATGTAAAAGATGATAAGCAAATAACTTTAGAAGATACAGAGAGAGCAACAATAGATTTTTATGAAACATTATTAAATTTGCAGTCTGCAGGTCGGAGAATATTACAATTTCCTGTTTCGCTTAAAGATAGAATTACTATTACAGGAGTAACATTTAAATGGAATAAATACGGAGAATTAAGCCAAGCTATTTTGCAGGGGAAATATAAATTAGGATATAGAGATATAAAACAATGTTTTTTTGCTAGAAATTATGAAGAAAGTGAAAACAATGGTGGATATAAAAAAGACGAATTAGAATTATTAGAAAAACTGCAGATATTGACTATAAATTATATAAAAGGTATACGTGAACAAACAAGATTAATATAAGGAGAATTAATATGTTTATTGCAGGTCTTATACTTGGCGGTTGGATAGGTGCTTTTATAGGTATTGGTCTTATGTGCTTATTACAGATAAATAGAGGTGGAAGATAATGGAATTTATGAATATTTTAATTGTAAAATGGGTGTTATAATTGGAATAATGTTAGGTGCTGTAGTTGGTTTTATTGGAATTGGAGCTATAGTGAGGATTGTTCTTAAATTTTTGGGTAAAAGCAAGCAAAAAATAAATAAAAGATGAGGAATAATATGGTTTACAATGATAGTTTTTGGGATAAATTTAGAAAGATAATAAGAGAAACAGTCCAAGAAATAATGAGAGAATTTATTTCTAAGCCATTAACAAATGATAAAGATTATAGGAAAGAAACTGTAAAAAAATTAAAAGCATATCCCGTATTAAAAAATAATATAAAAGAATTTGAAAAAGATATTCAAGATATACAAAAAGAAGAGTTTGGCAGTAGTCCAGCTGTTCATATTGCTCAGGCATGGTGGGGTGCAGAATTAACTATAGATGAAATTAGGCATGCCGAATGTTTAAAGATACAAAAAAAGATAGACCGCGATGAACGAGTTATAAATGAAGTAAATCGAGCCTTGAAGGAAATTGAGGATAATTGCTATGCACCAATTATTCCATTATATTTCTTTGAAAATAGGAAGGTACAAGAAATAGCCGAGATTCTGCATTGTGATGTAAAAACAATCTATGCAAATAAGAAAAAGCTAATAGACATATTAATATTGAAATTCTATGGCGGTGATGCAATTTGAATATAAATAATGAATTTATTTATTATATAGGTGTATTAACAATTATGTGTTATGTGGCTTATTGTTTTTTGGGGATAGTTAATAAAATTTTTAAAGAATATAATAATCTTAAAGGTGAATATAAGAAAATATATTTAAAGCAAAAAAATAATAAGTGATAGATTGACAAAAAATCCAGACCCTAATATTCCAAAAGAATGGATTTGCTGGGGTACAAATGATATGGTAAATACTTATCTTGAAGAAGAACATATTTGTAAAATAGAAACACCAGCAGATGCAGAAGGTAAGGAAATAATAGAGTTGATAGACAGCAGACCGAATGGAGATATTTATATTACGCAGGTTGCTCTAAGAAAATTAATTAAAGATATCTATATATTAGCAAATAGAAAAAGCTAGAAAAAAGACGCCATTGAATATGGAAAAAGTACCTGCTATAATTTTTATTGTGGAAAAATGAAATTTACAAATTAATGGTATTTCTTTTCTAGGTTACTAACGAACTCAAAACTTAATAGCGTGACTTAAGGACATTTGGCAGGGAAAGGCAATCAATTAATATTGATTGCCTTTTTCATTTATAAAAGAAGGTGAGTAAATGACAATAATTAAATGTAACAAATCTAAATGTTACTACAATGTTAATGGTATCTGTACCCATAGAAAGATTAAACTTAAGTATGGTAAGTGTTTAGGTTATACAAGAGATAGTAATAAAACTTTTACGGTTAGAGATTTGGTGCATTTTAAATCTACTTGCCATAAGGAACATGGAAAATATAAAAACAATTCATATAAAGTTTATAGATAAGTTCACGGGTCCTTCCTGGGGGGTCCGTATGCTAATGCGGGACCGTGAGCCCGGACTTTTTTTCTCAAAAATTGAAAAAAATTGCCTTACAAGTCTGCATAAAAATGTCTTTTGGTAGTGTAAAAAATAGCTAAAAGCCTTTTAATGACGGACTTTTTTATTTGCTTATTAAGTTTATAAATTTGTCAGATTTGAGGTGAGAACATGGCCAAAGAAAAAAATGAGCAAATAAAGAGCAAATTTATTTATACAACAGCTGATACTTGCGAATTTTTTTCGATAAGCCGTGATACTTTATCTAATTGGGCAAAAAAAGGCGCGCCAAAAGTAGGGCGTGGTAAGTGGGATATAAGGCAATTAATGCTGTGGCGTTATGAACAACAGAAAAACGTCAGTCCAGAAGCCAGAAAACTAGAAGCAGATGCGCGGTATCGGGAATTAAAAGCAGAAATGACGGAAATTCAACGCGATATCTTAAACGGTAAGTATATTGCATCGGCGGAAGTATATAAAACATTGGTGGAATGTTTCGGAAAAATAAAATCAATTTTGCTTTTTACCAGCAATCAAATTGCAACGGACCTGAGTTCCCAATATCCGGAGATAACTTTACTGGTTAAAGAGAAAATCGATAAACAAATTGAGAGGTGCTTAAATGAGTTATCTAAAACGGGGGCTAGTAGAAAGAAGTAATAGCTCACAGCAGACTTTAGATAAGATAATTGCTATGGCTATGCAGACATTTAAGCCACCAGAAAAATTAACTGTTAGTCAATGGGCAGATAAAAATAGAATTTTGTCTGCGGATGAAACAGATAAACCAGGACCGTGGGAGACGGCAAACGTTCCGTATCTTAGAAAAATAATGGACTGCTTCACTGATGAACACGTTAGGGAGATAGTTTTTCTTAAGTGTACGCAGATTGGTGGCACAGAAGCACTTTTAAACATGGTTGGTTATGTAGTAGACCAAAATCCGAACCGTGTTATTTATGTTTTGCCAGATGATACATTTTGCAAAGATTTTTCTGAGCTTAGACTTCAAAAAATGCTGGATAGTTCGCCGATACTTAAAAATAAATTTAATGAATATGAGAGTAAGGATACATTGCTTAAATTTAACGGAGGTTTTATATTTTTTGCTTCGGCACAATCTCCGTCAAAATTGGCCAGCTGGTCAAGTCGATATATTTTCCTGGATGAAATTGAGAAATTTCCAAAGAAAGCAAAGAAGGAAGCCAGCCCGTTAAAACTGGCGGAGGAAAGAACGAAAAACCGCTTTAATGCCAAAATCGTGAAAGTATCAACTCCGGTTTATAAAAGTGGTCCTATTTGGATTGCATGGGAAAAAGCAGATAAAAGATACCGCTATTTTGTTCCGTGTCCGCATTGTGGCGAGTACCAGACTTTTGAATTGGCAAATATAAAGTGGCCAAAAGATGAGGAAGGAAATTCCAATATCACATTGGCACGACAGGCTGCTTATTATGTCTGTAAAAAGTGTGGTGGTCGTATCGATGACCGGCATAAAATGCAGATGTTAAAGCACGGAAAGTGGATGGCGGAAAATACAACGGTAGGACACGCTAAATCTGTAGCATTTCACATTAATTCAATTTATTCACCGTGGGTTAGATTCGGCGATGTGGCAGCCGAATTTTTGGCCAGCAAAAATGACCCCGTGGATATGCAGAACTTTGTAAACTCATGGCTTGGAATGCCCTATGAAGATACTGCATCGGAACTTGAAGCAAATCAGATTTTAGCAAGGAGAACGGAAATACAAGAGGGATGTGTTCCGGACTTTACACAGCTTATAACTTGTGGTGTGGACGTACAGAAAAACAATCTTTATTACACTGTACGCGCTTGGGGATTTGGCGTAATAAGCCAGAATATACAGTACGGTTCTCTTAAAAATTTTGATGAACTTACGGAATTAATGGATAGATATTTTTGCGATACAAACGGAGAGCCACGTTGGCAGATAGATTTATGCGTTATAGATAGCGGGTACAGGACTGAAGAAGTTTATGACTACTGTCTGCAAATGCAGAGCCTTATGGGAAATGTGGTAATCCCCTGCAAAGGTGAGTTTAACGTAAAATCCGAGGGCAGATTTAGAAAAAAGGTAATAGATAATGTAAGTGTAACGGAGACAAAGGCGGGACTTGGGCAGACTATTTATCTTGTAAATGTAGATAAATACAAAGATGTTATTGCATCCCAATTAAAACGACCGATGTATCAATATGGTGCATTCATGTTTCACGCTGACACTGAAATTGAATATGCTGAACAGATGACAAGCGAGCATAAAATTGTAGAAATAAAGAATAATAGGGAAGTTTATACATGGGTACCAAAAACAAGCCATGCAAAAAATCACTATTGGGACTGTGAAGTATATGCTTCTTTGGCGGCTGATTTAATGCACGTAAGACATTTGGATAAATTAGATATAAAAGAAGGTGAATAAATGCGAACAACACAAGAACAGTTGGAAGCCATAGATAAAGCAATTTATGCTTTAGAAAATACAGGAGTAAAAAGTTATAATCTTGGTACATACAGCGTAACGAGAGAGGATTTATCTACGCTATATGATGAGCGTAGGCAACTTAAAATAGAATTGGCATATGAAAATAATAATGGAGGTGTATTTGTAGGAGTGTTTAACAAATGAATATATTAGATAAGGTAATAAATTATATATCTCCAAGCTGGGCTTATAAGCGTATGCACTGGCGAATGGGAATACGACAGGCATATGATGCCGGTAAGGTTTTTAATACTTCTGCCAGTTGGGTTCCGTATAATGCCAAAGCTGAACAGTTGAACGAAGCCGAAAGAGATTTTATTCGTGCTAGGGCAAGAGATAGAGAACGTAATTCTGATTTTATGCAGTCGCTTATAAAAGCTTATGAAAGAAATGTGGTTGGTTCAGGCTTTAGGGTTCAATCACAGATAGAAGATGAAAAACTTGGAAATGAAATGGAAAAAATTTTTTCTGAATGGGCAAAACCTCGTAATTGTGAGGTAACGGGGCAGCTTAGCTTTAGAGAAATATGCAAAATGATTATCCGCCGTCGAATTATAGACGGCGGTATTTTAATTGTTAAGACATACAACGGCAATAAAAAATATCCATTTCAGATACAGCTCCGAGAAGTAGACGATTTGGATACAGCTGTATTAACCGGAAGTAATGGCAATATGGTTATAAACGGTGTGGAGATAAATAGATATCAAAAGCCCGTTGCTTATCATCTTAAAGTTTATTCGCCGGACGGATGGGACACAGGAAAAACAGAAAGAATACCAGCACAAAGAGTATTGTTTTTGTTCGATAAAAAGATGCCGTCTCAAATTCGTGAAATAAGTGAAACAACATCGATGCTAACCAGAACAAATGACATCGATGATTATATTCACACGCTTTCATTAAAGGAAAAAATACAGGCGGCTTTTACTGTCTTTATTAAAAGGCAATTGCCTACTATGATTGGCGGTCTTGGAAGAAATATACCAGCACAAAAGCGGGAAAAATATCCTATAACGGAGATTAAACCCGGCATGATATTTGAATTGCAACCAGGGGATGATGCAACTTCTATTGTACCGAATGGGCAGGCACAAAATGCTAAGGAATATATTTCTGCTATTCAGCGAATGGGTGCATCCGCGCTTGGTATTGGTTACGAAAATGCTAGTAGAGACATGAGTAATGTAAATTATTCTAGTGCTAGACAGAACTTACTGGAGGACCAAAAGAATTTTACAGATTGGCAAATGTGGCTTATAGAACATTTCTTAATGGAAATTTATACAGAAGTTATTATTTCAGCAATACTTGCAGGAACACTTAATGTAAAAAATTTTTGGGGAAAGAAAAAAGACTATCTTGCACATCGATGGATAGCTCCAGGTTGGAGCTGGATTGATCCGCAGAAAGAAGTTAATGCCAATAAAATAGCAATGGAAACAGGTCAAGATAGTGTTATAAATATTTGTGCCAAAGCAGGGCTTGATTATAAGGAAGTATTGGAGGACCAAGCAAAAGTTTTGGCATATAAAAAAGCACTGGAAGAAAAATATGGTATAAATTTTAGCTCCGGTAGTGCAATAAGCACCGTGCCGAAACAACAGACAAATGAGGAGGAAGAAAATGCAGCAGAAAGTAAATCCAACAGAGCAGAAAGTACCACAAACCAGGGAAATAACACTGACGCAGGAAGCAATTAATGAGGAAAACCGAACGGCCGTATTATCTTTTGCATCGGAAACGCCGGTAAGACGTTGGTACGGTAGTGAAGTATTGCAAATTGATACGCAAAGTGTAGATATGCAGCGTATAAAAGACGGTCTTTGTTGTCTTTTATACAACCATGATACCGATGAAGTAATCGGGAAGGTAATGCGTGCATGGATAGAAGACGGAAAGGCAAAAGCTGAAGTGTACTTCGATGATGACGAGAAGTCGGAGAGGGTATGGCAGAAAGTAAGAAAAGGCATTTTAAAAGGCGTTTCTGTTGGTTATATCGTAGACGTATGGGAAAAAGTCGAGGAGGGTGCCGTTTCTACAAATGGTCGTATAACGGGTCCAGCATATATTGCAACTCGTTGGAATGTATATGAAGTATCTATTGTATCCGTGCCGGCAGATTCAGAAGTGGGTGTCGGCAGGGCACAAAATATGCAAGAAGGAGAAACAGGAATGGGAACAAACCCGCAAGAAGGTAATAATCGTAGCCAGGCAAATAATATTTCGCCGCTTACAGATAAAAATGAAGGACAAACGGAAAATGAACGTGTAAGAGGCATTGTAAGCTTATGCAGAGAGTTCAACATTGAGAATGAAAGAATGGATAAATTTCTGGCCAATAGAAACATGACAATCCGTGATGTGGAACATGAAATTTTAGAAGGTCTTAAGCGTGATAATAAACCATCTAATACAGCAAAAGCACAGGTTGGTACAGAAGAAAGAGAAAAATTCAGAGCTGCAGCAACGGATGCCATTATGATGCGTGAGGGTTTTAATATCGAAAAGCCAGCACCTGGCGCAACTGAATTGATGGGCGCTGGTATCCGTGATTATATGATTTATTGTGTAAAACGAGAGCAACCAGAATTAAGAAATCTTGAATTTATGGATGTACAGGAACTGGCACGTGTAGCAATGACTGGCACTGGAGCTCTTCCAGGCATTTTAAGTAATGTGGCTAATAAATCTATGGCACAGGCTTATGCTATGGCGAATACGACATATCAAACGTGGACTAGTAAAGGAAATAATAAGGATTTTAAGGAAGCAACGCGCTATCGTATTGGTGAAGCTGGAGAACTTTTAGAAATAAAAGAAAGTGGCGAATTTAAATTTGATACCTTAAAAGAAGCTTCTGCGAGAGCTAAAGTATTAACTTATGGTCGTGCATGGTCTCTTACACGTCAAGCAATTATAAATGATGATTTGGGAGCATTAACAACAATTCCGACAAAATATGCTTATGCGGCTGTTTTGGGTATCAACAAATTGGTTTATAAAACGCTGGCGGATACATCCACGTTGTTTACATCCACTCGTAAAAATCTCGGTACAGCAGGAAAATTAAGTGTTACAACGCTCGGAGAAGCCCGTAAGTTAATGCGTAACTTTACTAATATTGGTAGTAAGGAAAAATTAAATATTGCCCCAAAATTCTTGATTGTACCGTCTACATTAGAAACGGAAGCACAGCAACTTTTACAGTCAACGGCAGATCCGCAAGGTGCAAACAGTGGTGTAAATAATCCGTTCAGAAATGCGCTTACACTTGTCTGTGATAGTGAACTTGACCAGTATAGTGAAACAGCTTGGTATTTGGCAGCTGATCCGATGCTTGCTGGTGGTGGCATTGAAGTAACGTACTTGAATGGTAAGAACAGTCCGACTATAGACAGTCAAGTATCTTTTAAAAATCTTGGTATGGATTTTCGTATCTATATTGATTATGGCGTTAATATCATTGATTGGCGTGCTTTTGTTAAAAATGCAGGTCAGGCGTAAGAAAGAGAGGTACAAAAGATGAGTGATTTTATTCAGATTGGTGAAAAAATGGACTTCCTTAACAATACAGGGGCTGATATCGCATATTATGATGTTGTACCTGTTGGCACTGCTTGTATTGGCGTGGCGGAGATGGAAATACCGCAAAAGGAAATGGGAACAGTTAATTTAGAAGGTGTTTGGGAACTCACGGCGGATAATGCAACGGTGTTTAATGTCGGAGATATGCTTTACTGGAATACTGCCGGAAAGAAACTTACCAAAACAAACACCGATGTACCGGCAGGAATTTGCGTGTTAAAAAAAGACGCTTCCACAGAAACGGCAAGAGTAAAACTTTTAGGCAATGGAATACCGACAGGAGAGTAATAAAAGCTATCTATAAAAAAAGGATGGCTTTTTTTGAGGTAAAACATGAACGATTTTGAAAAAATGGTGTTGCATGACCATAAAAAAATTTTTTTAAATCCGCATGAATTGGGGCAGGAACATAATTTAAACGGGAGTATTTGTCTTGCAAGTGTACAGTCTTTAACGGATAAGGAAAAATTAGTACAGCAAAATGTGGATTTTGGCAGGCTTGCCGGAGAAACTATAAACGTATTTTGTACGGAATACGATTTACAGGAAAAACCGTTTAAAGGTCAGTTATTCAGATTGGATGGGAAAGTTTATTATGTGCAGGAGGTTGTAGATAATTATGGTATGCTTAAAATCACTTTAGGAGTGAACAAGCCATGAGCTTTGTTGTAGATACAAAAGATTTGGAAAGAGTGCGTAAAATGCTTGCCGGCGTGCCGCACGGGTCTGAAAAAGCCGTGGCGAATGCTATTAACAAATCTGCTCGAACGGCGGTTACTGGAGTTATAAAAGGTTTAAGAAAAAACTATACAGTAAATTCAAAGCACATAAGAAAGAACGGTTTTAACATAAAACGTGCCAATGCGGGAAATTTAGCAGCCGTTATCACGATAAGAGGCAGAGTTTTAGGATTAAATAATTTCTTTATGACCCCGAAAGAACCTGCAAGAGAAATTCCATTTGCTAGAGTAAAAAAAGGCGGAGGCGGCAGTTTTCCGGGTGCTTTTGTTGCACGCATGAAATCAGGGCATGTAGGAATTTTTCAGAGGCTTCAGGACGGAACACACGGTAATATAAAAAAATATATGCAGGGATATAAACCGAGAGCCAAAAGAAAAGGAAATGGTCAAACAAAAGGGCGTGCCAGTATCTCCGAATTTTATGGACCGTCTGCTTCTTATATGGCAAAAAATCCTGAAATTCATGCAGATATGACACTTGATGTAAAAAATACCTTTGAAACAGAACTAAGTAGACAAATCGGTAATATTTTAAAGAAAGAGTGATATTTTGGCAGCAATCGAATTGACACAGGAAATAGTTAATTTTTTGAAAAAGATTAATAAAAATTACGACAGTAGAAATGAAAAAGAAATTGCCGTTGTCGAAGGATTTATACCGGATATGTCACATGTGTGCGACCTTGAAAAATTATGCCCGCGTATTATTGTGCGGGCATATCAAATTGAGGACAGTGATAAGGATTTATCCGGCGGTGTTGCTGATATAAAAGTGCTTATTACTTTTTTGACATATGAAGAAATAGATGAAGATGCTTACCTTTTAATTTATAACTGGGTGGAAAAAAACCGCCGTGCATTATTAAAACACAGACATTTAGGGGCGTATGTTTTAATGCTACCGATGACAACGCGCGTTTTAGATGAGGATAGCCAACCCAGACCAATGTGGGGAGCTTATATAGAAGCAACTTATCAGACGGTAAGTATAGAAGAGGATGGACTGATTGAAGATGACTACGGATACGAATAACAGCACAGCAGTAATTTATATCGGCCCTATGATTGTGAAGTATGATTTAGTGCCGAATAAATGCTTTAAAAAAGGTATTCCATATGATTATCCACCGTATAAACAGCTTTTTACTGAATATAATTTATTTAAATATTTATTCGCTGCGCCGAAAGAATTGATTGCTAAAAAACGTAATTTAAAATTGGTGGGAACGGTGGAAAATCAGGCGGTAAACCAGTTGAAAGAAGGGAAATAGATAAATGCCAACGACATATAAACACGGGATTTACATTCAGGAGCAGGAAACATCTTTAGTTCCTACAATAGAGGTAAGTGCAGGGCTTCCTGTCGTAGTCGGTACGGCACCGGTACATCTTGCAACGGACGCGGTACCGGCAAACAAGGCAACGCTTATTTATAACTATGCCGATGCGGCGTCTCAATTCGGGTATTCAGACGACTGGGACAATTATACTTTATGCGAGTATATGGACGCCGCTTTCAGCAAAAACAGCATAAGCCCCGTCATTTTTATAAATGTTTTGGATATAACAAAACATAAACAGACGGTGGCAAGTACACAGAAAACACTTGTAAATAAAGAAATAACCCTAAATGAACCGGTAATTTTATCGACTTTAGTCGTGAAAAAAGACGACGCAGGAGAATCGCTTATTAAAGATACGGATTATCTGGCAGCTTACAATGATGACGGACAGCTTGTTATAAGCATATTAAAAGAAGATATTGAGGACAGTATTTATGTTGCTTATGATAAAATCGATCCGTCTGCAATTGATAAAGATGATATTATCGGTGGGGTTGACACGGCGACGGGACAGAATACAGGACTTGAAGCAGTGGCGGACGTTTATCCGTTGTATAACCTTGTGCCGGGACAGATAATCGTACCGAAATACAGCTCTGACAGTGAAGTTGCCGCCGTAATGGATGCTAAATGCGAAAATATAAACGGCAGTTTTCGCTGTATTGCACTTATAGATGTGGATACAAACGCCGTTAAAAAATATACGGATGTTAATAATTGGAAAAACCAGAATAATATTTCTACGGCAAATCAGGTATGTTATTGGCCTATGGTTTCTCTTGGAAATAAAAAATATCACATGTCGGTTTTAGCTTCCTGTGTAACTTTAAATACAGATGCGCAACATGATGATGTACCGTTTAAATCCCCGAGTAATGAAACAATAGTCGGAGACGGATTGTGTTTAGCGGACGAAACGGAAGTTGTTTTCGGCAAGGATATTGCCAATTATTTGAACGGTATCGGCACAGTTACGGCGATAAATCAGAATGGTTGGAAACTTTGGGGCAATAATACGGCTGCATATCCGGGAACAACGGACCCGAAAGACAGGTGGATTGCCTGCCGCCGCATGATGAACTGGATAGGCAACACGCTTCAGACGACGTTTTTCTCTAAAGTGGACAATCCGATAAGACCGCGTTTTGTGGAAAATATAGTAAATTCCGCAAACGACTGGCTTAATGGACTTACGGCGCAACAGGTTATTTTAGGCGGCAGAGTTGAATTTCTGCAATCCGAAAATCCTACAACAGATTTAATAAATGGAAAAGTAATGTATCATGTTTATATCGGATTGCCTGTTCCGGCGGAAAATATCACATTTACACTTGAGTTTGATGTAGCGTATTATGATACATTATTCGCCTCGATGACGGCATAAGGAGGTAAAAAAATGAAACTGCCGACACATATAGAAAAAGCGAAATGTTATGACGCGGATAATAATATGCAGTATGTAGGAATGGCAAGTATAACGCTTCCGAGTATAGAAAAGAAAAAAGCGACTATTGAAGGTATGGGCGTAATGGGCACGATAGAAAACCCGACACGCCGAGCACTCGAAAGTATGACGCTTTCTTCTACATTCCGCGGGCTGACGGATAATAATATGGAGCTTTTAAACGGTGTTAAATCTTTAGACTACAGAGCGGCGTTAAATGTTTATGATACAGCTCTGAAAGTAAATCGCACCGTACAAATACGCGTTGCAGTAACAGGACCCGTTTCAACTTACGATTTAGGCGAAGCGGAAGTATCCAACGCCATGAGCGTACAGGCGGACATTGAGGTCTATAATCTTAAAGTCTGGCTTGATAAAAAACCGAAAATTGAGTTCGATAAATGGAATGAAATTTACAGAATAAACGGCATAGATGTAGCAAGCGACGTTGATGAAGCCGTAGATTGAGGTGAAATATGTTTATTTTAGAATTACAGGAGCCGCTTAAATACGGCACAAATGAATATAAAAAATTAGAATTTGACTTTGAGAAATTGCGCGGCCAGGATTTTATCGACGCGGAAAGTGAAGTAAGAAAAACGAGGCCGGGTATTTTGTTCGTCGAAGCGGATGCGCAGTTTTTAATGGAACTTGCGGCAAAAGCGGCAGGTGTTTCCAGTGTGATTTTAGCTGATTTATCTGCAAAGGACTTTTGCAAAATAAAAAGCGTAGCAAGAAATTTTATGAATGTTTCGCTGGGAGTTCTGCCGGAAAAATCGAAACAGTACTGAAAAACTTCAGGAGAAATATAATCTATCTTTCAAGGCATACTCATACACCGATAAACGTGTATTTGAATATGCCTGTTTTTGAATTGTATAAATGGATGCAAATTACCGGAGAAATCCTTAGAAGTGAGGTGAAAAATATCCGTGGCAAGCAAAACATATGATTTTGCTTTTAAAATTCTCGGCGGTCTTGACCCGCAATTTGCCCGTTCGTTTCAACAGGCAACAGGACAGATAAAAAACCATAACAGAACGCTTTCCGAGCTTGAACAGAATTTAAAAGCAATGGAAGATGCGTATCGGAAAGGTATAATATCAGAACGCTCCTTTACGAACAACAAATCTGCACTTATTAATAAAATAAATCAGGAAACACAGGCAATCGAAAAACTTACACAACAACAAAAAGAATACCAGGAAGCACAAAATGCAATATCCGGTTTAGGCGGCGGAATAAGCGGAGCGGTCAGCGGCATAGCGGCGGGCTTAGGCGTCGGAGCAGTATTGTCTCAAGTTGGAGCTTATCAGCAGGCGCTTGGACAGGCTCAGGCGCTTACGGGTGCAGTAGGTCAGGACTGGGAAAATATAAGCACAGCAATAAATAATACGTATTTAACAGGGCTGGGCGCAGATTTGCAGGATGTGGCAAATTCCACAGGCCAAATAAGACAGATTATAGGCAACTTGGGTACGGATATAGATAAAGCCGTACAGCACGCTCTTGTTTTGCGCGATACCTTCGGAATGGAAATAACGGAATCGGCACGCGCGGCAAAAGTAATGATGGAACAGTTCCGTATAAGCGAACAGCAGGCGTACACTTTAATGGCTCAAGGTGCGCAGCTCGGCGCGGATAAAAACGGCGATTTACTTGATACACTAAATGAATACAGCGTACAATTTAAACAACTCGGTTTCGACGCTGAAAGTTTTATGAACATCTTAGTCGCCGGAGCAAATAGCGGAGTATGGTCAATTGATAAAATCGGAGATGCCGTAAAGGAATTCGGCATAAGAGTAAAAGACGGCAGTAAAACAACAGCGGAAGGATTTTCAACAATTGGGTTAGATGTCGATGAAATGGCACAAAAATTTGCCAAAGGCGGCGAAAGTGCGCAAAATGCTTTTCTTGAAACGATAAATGCGCTTAAAGCTGTAGATGACCCTGTTCAAAGAAATATTGCGGGTGTGAACTTATTCGGCACTATGTGGGAAGATATGGGCGAAAAAGCCGTTTTTGCGCTTGCTGATACGAATAATGCCGTAAATATGAATGGTCAAACGTTAGATGATATAACGAATAACAAATTAAATAATTTTAATACTGCAATAACAAAACTCGGCAGGGTGTTAATGGTAAATATAATTGCTCCTTTATCAGAACAATTAACACCGGCAATAAACGCTTTTTCCGAAGCAATTTCCGCTATTAATCCGGATGTACTTGTTGCGGCAATAGCAGGTATCGGTGCGGCGATAGCGGCATTTCAAATCGGTTCTTTTCTGGCAAGTTTTGGCGGTATTGCGGCAGCGGCTACAGCAGCAGGGGCTGCGATTACGGCTATATCGTGGCCAATAATAGCAGCAACCGTGGTAATCGGTGCACTTGTAGCAGCCGGTGTATATCTTTATCAAAACTGGGATGTTATTTCTGCAAAGGCTAGTGAGCTGTACGATAATGTTTCCGCTTCTTTTGCTGAACTTTACAACAGTGTAATAAGTGAAATAAACCGAATTACAGCAGAAGGTATGGCATTATGGGAACAATTCACCAGTTTTCTATCTCATCCGATTGACAGTACGATAAATTTAGTCAGAAATATAATTACAAATGATGACGGCGGAGCAGATGTGCCGGGGTTTGCCAGCGGCGGTCTTATAAATCGACCGACACTGGCAACATTTGCAGAAAATTCTCCTGAAATGGCAATCCCGATTAACGGTTCTGACCGTTCTATCGGGCTTTGGCAACAGGCAGGACAAATGCTCGGTGTAGATAGCAGTATTCCGGCATCTTCCAATACAACAAATTATGGCGGCAATATTACATTTGCTCCGACGATTACAATTCAGGGAAATGCAGACAGAGTGGATATACAGTCAGCAGTGAAAGACGCATATTCCGAGTTTAAAAACATGATGAGCAGATATGCACGAGAACAAAGGCGGCTGAGCTATGAATGAATACAAAACCTTGCAAGGAGATACATGGGACTTAATCGCATTTAATAAACTTGGCGGTGAACAGTACACGGACAGGCTTATAGAAGCAAATTTAAATTACCGGGAATATGTAGTATTTCCGGCAAATATAACGCTTGTTCTGCCGGAAATACAAACGCCGAAAACAATGATACTTCCGCCGTGGAAGAGGTGAGAATATGATAGGACGGCAGAATATACCGAAAGTACTCTATAACAACAAAGATATTACGCAGGATTTAGCACGATTTTTAGAAAGTATAAGCTACAATGACCCTTTAAGTGATAAAGCCGACGATTTGACGCTTACCGTAGATAATTCGCTTAAACTTTGGAATAATAATTGGCTGCCGGAAAAAGGCGCAATGCTCGAAGTTTCTTTGATATCCAAAATGGACAATAAAGAAGAAGTTTACCCGCTCGGAAAGTTTGAAATCGACGAAATTGAAGTAAGCGGCACACCGTCTGTCGCACAAATAAAAGCCGTATCCATTCCGGATAATGCAATGCTTCGTGGTGTAGATAAAAACAAATCCTGGGAAAAATACACCCTGTCTCAAATAGCGCAGGATATAGCAAATATTGCCAAAATGGAGCTTATTTACAGCGCGGATACCAACCCTGTAATCGAACGCGCGGAAGTTACGGAGGAAAGTTATCTGGCATTTTTACAAAAATTGTGCATCGATAACGGTATGGCATTAAAAGTGTCGAACATGAAGCTGATAATTTTTGAGGAATACAAATACGAGCAACAGGAACCTACCGCTGAAATAGATTTTTCGGTGCAACGTGTAATTTCATACAGGTTTACAAGCAAATTGCGGGATACTTATAAATCATGTCATATAAAATATACGGATACGAATACGGGGCAGACATATGAAGGCACATTCACAGATGAAAACAAACAGACGGGACAGACGCTGGAGATAAATAAGCAGGTTATTTCCATTGCGGACGCTGAACGATTGGCAAAACAGGAACTCAGGAACACGAATAAAGATGAACTTACAGCCGATATCGAGATTGAAACGGCTGTTTTCTATTATGCAGGGCAAACAATTAATATAAAAAATATGGGTGCATTTTCCGGTAAATATATAATTACAAATGTATCCTACGATATAAGCAGCGGTATGAATGTAAAACTAACGATAAGGCGGTGTCTGAATGGCTACTGATAATAATATTATTCGCGAAGGAATTGTTTCCACTGTAGACCCCGAAACAATGACGGCAACTGTGATTTTTCCCGATAAGGACAATACCGTTTCCGGTCCTTTGAAAATAGGTACACAGGGAAGTCGTGAAGATAAAATGGCATGGCTGCCGCTTCCGGGAGACCCTGTGGCATGTGTAATGAAGCAGAATAATACAACCAGCTTAAACCAGGGCTTTATTATCTGTACGTTTTTTAATGAACAAAATAAACCTCCCGATGATATCGGAACAGGAAAGCGGATTTTAAATTTCGGCGACGGTACGAAGATAACTTACGATAAAAATTCTCATGAACTTAGAATTGACTGTGTAGGGAAAATATATATAAACGGTTCAGAGATACATTTAAATGAATGAAAAATCATATTTTATGAATATTGTTTAAATGTAATTTATATGTAATTATTAGATTTTTATACAGATTAATAATGTAATAATGATGTAATAAAGAGGTGATAAGATGTCGGCTGTAACAAGAATATTAGATACTACTACAGGAATTTGTGATTTAAAATTACCGGATTGCCCACATTCTCGAACAGGAAGCAATAACGAAGGCAGTCCGAATGTATTTGTTAATGGTCAGCCTGTTCATCGGCAGGGCGACGGCGGTGCGACTAATTGCCCGCACAGCGGAACTTTTAAAAGTACGAATGGAAGTAGTAGCGTATTTGTAAACGGCAGACCGATAACAAGAATTGGCGATACGACAAATTGCTCTGTATGCGGACAGAACGGCACGCACAACAGCGGAAGTGATAACGTATTTGCCGGATAGAGGAGTGTTTTTATGGCGGTAATCGGAAGTTTAGGAACAGTTATTTTTCAGGTTAGTAACGACAGTTTATTTAGTGGAAAAGGAATGGGTGCAGTTGGCAGTTTATTAAATATGGCGACCAATCAGAAAGGCATCATATACAGAACCCCAAAAAACTATCAGAGAAAATCTTCCGCGCGTTGGGCAGTACATGATATTATCGGTCAAAAACCCGTTTCCGAATTTATTGGAGCAGGATTGGAAAGTTTTTCTTTTGGTTTAACATTGGATGCTGAACTCGGCACAAATCCAAACAAGGAACTTGAAAAACTTAGGCAAATGCGCGATACCGGTGAAAAAGTATTTTTGATTTTAGGAAATAAACCTGTGTTAAAAAATGGAGCACGCGTTTATATAACGGATATCAGTGAAAATGTAATAAGAACAAATAAAAACGGCAAAATAACGGCAATTGATGTATCCGTTTCACTTCAGGAGTATACATTGCGGCAAGAGGAGATGTTTATAAGTGGTAATAGTACAAATAAATCTGGCTGAGCCGCAAAAAATAGATTTTGCACCGGCAAATATGATATTAGAAGTAGCGCAGAACGTTTATACACTTCTTGCTACAGATAAATATACTGTTCCTTTAGATCGTAATTTCGGCTTATCTACAACCTTAATCGACCAGCCAATAAATTTAGTACAGGCACAGCTTCGAGCTGAAATACTGGAGGCCGTAGCACAATACGAGCCACGTTTTATAGTGGAAGAAATTAATTTTATAAAAAGTACAAAATTAAAAGAAGGCGTTTTATATCCGACGATAAAAGGAAGAATAAACGATGAATACACAACAAATTGAAGAAATTTTAAATTCTATTTTCGACTATGATACAGATGAAAATAATCAAATAACTTTTGTTAATATAAATACGGATTTAATCCAAGAAACAATAATAAGCCTGTATGAAAAAATTACGGGACGAACGCTTGAAAGAGCAGACCCTATTAGATTATTTATCTTGAGTATATGTTATATAGTTATTTTGCTGTTGAAAGTAATTAACTATACGGGAAAACAAAATTTGCTAAGATATTCGGCAGGCAAATATCTAGACGAACTCGGATATCTAATGGACACAGAGCGTCTATCTGCAACAGCGGCGCAGACAACGATAAAAGTTACGCTTTCGGATACATTTACGAAAGATACTGTAATACCAAAAGGAATAAGAGTTTCTCCAGATGGAAATATTTATTTTTCAACCGATGAAGTTCTTATAATCGGCGCCGGCAAAAAAGAGGGCACAGTCTCTGCGACATGTACAGAGCTCGGTACAATCGGCAACGGTTTTCTGCCGGGGCAGATAAAATTAATAATCGATCCGAACCCGTATGTGCAGGCAATGGAAAACACGACACTTTCCGAAGGCGGCAGCGAAATTGAGGAAGACGACGTATACAGAGAGCGTATCCATAATTCACCCGAAAAATTTTCTGTTGCAGGACCGGATGGAGCATATGAATTTTGGGCCCGCAGTGCATCGGCACTGATTGAGGATGTACGTGTAGTTTCTCCTGTGCCGGGAGATGTAGATATTTATGCAATACTTCAGGGCGGTGAGCTTCCACAGCAGGAACTTTTGGACGAAATTTACACTATATGCAATGATAAAAAAATACGGCCATTGACGGACCATGTATTTGTAAAAACGCCGGAAGTTATAAAATACGATATAAATGTAACGTATTTTGTGCATATAGATGACCAGTACAAACTTACGGAAATAAGTGCGGCGGTAGAAAGTGCCATAAATAATTTTGCGCTATGGACTAAAAGTAAAATCGGCAGAGATATAAATATAACCGAACTTCACAGTAGAATTTTAGCCGCTGGCGTGAAGCGTGTTGATATAAAAATTCCGCAATATACGCAAATACTGGAAGGCGATAACACGAAAAAAATAATTGACCCGGTACAGCTCGCGGTAGCGGAAAATATAACAATAACTTATGGCGGTATTGAGTATGATTAAAATAGACGATATCCAATTTGACAAAATCCTGCCCTACAGCATAAAAAATGATGAAACAGTTAAAAATATAGTGCAGGTTTTAGATAAAACTTTTAATAAGATAAGTGCCAATATAGATAAGGTACTGCTTTGGGACAAAATAGATGTTTTACCCGAAGAAATTTTGGACCTGCTGGCATATCAATTGAAAGTAGACTATTACGATATCATGATGCCGACAGTAGAGCAAAAAAGAATATTAATAAAAGACTCCATACGGCAGCACAAAATAAAAGGGACACCGGCAGCAGTAGAAAAGCTGGTGTCCTTTTACTTTGAGTCAGCGAAAACATTGGAAAATTGGGAATATGAAGGAGGAGAAGCGTATCATTTCAAGATAATCGATATACTTGCGCCGATGCCGAGTATACGAATGCTAATGGACCTGATAAAAGTTATTTATACGAGTAAAAATACGCGTTCTTGGTGCGATGAAGTACGCTTCCAACGGAACTATAGCAAGACGATTTATTACGGTGCCTATACAAATATGTATAAAAAAATAATTTTAAGACCGCATGTGTTTGATAAGGATAAACTTATAGGAATAACTTACATGACTGGATATACCAATATGTATAAGAAAGTGGGGATAAAAAATGCCTAATATAGAAGGATACAAACTTACCAATAAAGGTAATGCGCTTCAGATAAAGGTTGAAGCTGGAAAATGTAAATTAGATATAACTAAATTAAAACTTGGTAGCGGTACGGCAAGCGGCGATATTGTAAATTTAACGGATTTAGTAAAAGTTGAACAAACTGTACCGATTTCCAAAATAGAGGTAATAGACGATTACACATGTCGTATAACGGGGCTTGTAACTAATCAGGGGCTTAATAAAACGTATTATATCCGCGAAATCGGACTGTATGCACAGGACCCGGACGACGGCGAAATACTATATCTTGTGGCGGTTGATAAAAATCCCGACGTAATGCCGGCAGACAATTACCAAATGATTATAAGCCAAGAATTTAACATAGACGTAGTAGTAAGCAATGTCGACAGCGTAAACGTAACCAGCCAGCCCGTACATTTAATAACGGATGACGAATTAAACAAAAAAATAGAAGAACACAATACATCTGCAAATCCGCATGAAAATATATTTAAACGTGTGCTTATAACCGAAGCAAAAACCGCTGCAAATACCTCAGACTGGAACATGTTGATTGAAAGTCGCACCTATAAGATATCAGGAGCAACATTTGCCGCGGATAAACATCAGCCGGTCGGAGCAGTCGGCACCGGTGAACTAGTAGTATTGAAAAATGGAGATGATACCATAGCACAGGTGTATTATGCAAACTCTGCCGCCTACGACAAAGCAGGCGCATACCACAGAATGTGTATTAGTGGAGCGTGGACGGATTGGGTGTATAACATAACTAATAAAGGCGGTAATGTAACTGGAGATTTTAATATAAATGGGAAGTTGACCGTCGATAGTGTACAAGTAAATGATAGACTTATGATCGGTGAAATAGACCCTGCACATCCAGATACAAGCAATTTTTTGACACCTGAAGATTTGAAAAAGATACAAGACCAAATAATAGCACCACAACAAACTATTTACGTAGACCAAAAAAATGGAAATGATAATAATGATGGAACAATTTCTAATAAAGCGTTTAGAACACTAAATAAAGCAATAGCTTCTATACGACAAGATATTCCTACATTAGCAATAAATTTAAAAACATATACAGAAGAAAAAGATAGAATGTATAATACATTCTATCTAGATGAACCCATAAATTTTAGTAACACGTATCAATCTCCGTATAGAGCGATACGCGTTAGTAAGCAATTTAGTATATCTGCTACATGGGAAAATTATATAAGCAATAATATTGTAGCTAAGATAGTAGCACCTTATGGAAAAGTAAGTACAGGAGATAAAATAGATAATACATTATTATACGCATGGGGAAATATATTGTTTATAGCCCCCAAGTGTGATTTAAAGTTTGTTGCAGTAAATTTTGCTTTTCCAGAAGACGTGCAAAATGATAGTAAATTTACCAACACATTATTTTATCAGCTTGTTGGTAGTTTAGAAATCCAGAATATACAGGGAAATACATTACAAATTCCCGCTAATTGTTCCTTATTAAATGCGTATTATGGAACAACAATAGATAGAGTGGAATTTTCCCAAGCTGGAACAATTACAGGAGAAGGAATTTTAATAAATGCTAGAAGTGGAAAATTGTTTTCAACAGACCCTAAAACTACAGACGGTGGAAAATACATTGACAGTAAAACCGTAGGTGGATTAATAACAAAATATATCAAGGACAATTCCACCACCTTTTCAGGTTCTGTTTTAGGTGATACAAGTGGATTAACAGACAATACAGATGCAATTTATAAAAAAGGATTTGATTAAGTTACCGCTCCCGATTGCCTTTGCTGTTAATAAGAACCAAACGATACATGAACAGAAGTGGCATAGCCATTATTGCCGTTTGCTTTTATATTGCTGTCTATCCTTGTGGCATCATATAATGCGGCGTTAATAACGCAAAATATACTACTAGGTATTATTTCCTTTGCCTCATCAATTCCATCAATTCCATTCCAATTATCAGGAAAACTAGCAGGGCGATTACAAGTTGCTAAAAAACCACTACCATAAACATTAGTAAGCTGAAGTTTATATGAACTTAAAACCGTATTATACGTATTCAATATGGAAGCACTTTTTGCTAATGTTATGTCTGCATATTGTGTGCTTATTAATGTATTACCTATTGCTATGCAATTTAAGCCTACTGCCGGATTATCAAATTTAGGTGTAGACAAATCTATTGAAACTCTTTGTAAATATAAAGAACTTGCTCCTTGTACAAGAACATTACCGTATTTATATACTAAATTCCCTTCTTCATCTCTATCTTGTAGGTTTATTTTATTGTATGGGACAGTAATTTTAGGATATTTTTTATAATTAAACCATGTTTGCCAGGAGCCGCTTATTGTTACATCTTTATTAGAAACATTTATAACTTTGGAAAGAGGGTATATATTTTTTGTATCATCATTATATATTTCCAAAGTGAATGTTATTGTCGGAACGTCTTTTTTTATTAAATCTATAGCTCTATCTAAAGTTTTAACTCTTTTTGTATAAGTAGAACCGTCATTATTATCGTCGCCGTTTTGACAATCTACGTAGATTGTTTGTTGTGGTGCTATTATTTGGTTTTGTAGTTTATCTATAGCGTCCTGTCCTAACGGTGGTGCTCCACCTATAGTTAAACTATTAGCCACTTCTATCGTATCGACAGTCAACTTCCCATTTATAT